>Ga0160464_100114_pt1 | contig 89737 bp, 79 predicted proteins | sample HID1971I_E11MG_FD_108275 | JGI IMG/M metagenome (GOLD analysis project Ga0160464, IMG submission 108275) | Enriched millipede-associated microbial communities from UW Madison campus, WI, USA - HID1971I_E11 MG | ecosystem: Host-associated > Arthropoda: Insects > Digestive system > Unclassified ...
ATCGACCACTTCGTCGCCTCCTACAACCAGACCTGCAAGCCCTTCGCCTGGACCGCCACAGCCGACTCGATCCTCGAAAAGCTCCATCGACTTTGCTCGCGTATCAGCGGGACAGCACACTAGCCCCGGATCACAAGACCATCGCCGAGTTCAGGCGCCAGAACACGGCGGCCCTGGTGGCCAGTTGTGCGGCCTTCGTGCAGTTCGCGCGGGCCAGCCGGGTGATCCGCGGATCGACAGTGGCCATTGATGGCTCCAAGGTGCAGGCAGTGGCCTCGCGCAAGGCGGTGGTGGGCCAGCGTGAGCTGGCCGCACAGGCACAGCGCAACGCGCAGGAGATCGCGGCTTATCTGCGGTTGCTGGACAGCCGGGACGGCGAGGATGAGCAGGGCGGCGATGGGCCCGGCGATGGCCCTGGTACGCCCGATGAAGTGCGCGCGGCCTTGGAACGACTGAAGGCCCAGGGGCGAGCCATCGCCAACCAAGCCCAGCAACTCCTGCGCAGCGACGCGAGCACCGTCGTGCGCGGTGAGCCCGAAGCACGCCCGATGCGCAGCCTGAACAGCCAGCCGGGCTACAACCTGCAAACGGCGGTGGAGACGCAAAGCCACCTGATCGTGGCGCATGAGGTGGTCTGCGAGGTGAACGATCAGCGCCAGTTGCAGCCCATGGCCGAGGCGGCCAGCCAGGTGCTGCAGCAGCCCTGCACGGTGGTGGCCGATGCGGGCTATGCCAATGGGGAGCACATTGCAGCCTTGGACGCCCAGGGCATCACCAGCTACGTGGCGGGCGAGCGTTCGGTGAACCACCAGGGCGGCGGCAGCCTGTACCAGCGCAGCGCCTTCGTCTATGACCCGGCCAGCGACAGCTTCACCTGCCCGGCGGGCAACGCTCTGAAGCGCAAGCAGCTCTCGCGCAAGGACAAGATGGTGGTCTATGCAGCACAGCCGAGCGATTGCGCGGGCTGTGCCCAGAAACTCAAATGCACCACGGCGCGCCAGCGCTTCGTCTCGCGCCACCTGTACGAAGAGGCGCTCGAAGCCAATGCAAGCAGGCTGGCCGCTCAGCCCTGGATGATGGGGCTCAGGCGCCAGACGGTGGAACACCCCTTTGCCAGTATCAAGCACCTGATTCTGGGCAATGCCCGGTTGCTGATGAGGCATACGAGCGGAGCGCGCGCGGAGTTCAGCTTGGCGGTGATGGCCTACAACCTCAAGCGGGTGTTCAACATGAAGGGAGCGCCCTGGATGCACCAGGCGCTCAGGGGCTGAGGCCCTTGGGCGTTTGCTCGCCCCAATGAAAAATGCCCCGCTCTCGCGGGGCATCTCGATCAAGCGGCCTGCTGACTATTTACACAGACTGCGAGGGGCCTTTTTTGTCGATCAGCTCAGGGTCACCCGCGCGAACTTGCGCTTGCCGACCTGCACCACGTAGCTGCCCGCGGGCAGTTTCAGGCCCTTGTCGGACACCACGACCGAATCGATGCGCACGCCGCCGCCGTCGATCAGGCGGTTGCCCTCCCCGGACGACGACGCCAGGTTGGCCTGCTTGAGCAACTGGCCGATGCCCAGGGGGGCGCCGCTCAGCGCCACCTCGGGAATCTCGTCGGGCACGCCGCCCTTGCTGCGGTTGATGAAGTCCTGCTCCGCCGCATCGGCCGCCGCCGCGCTGTGGAAGCGCGCGGTGATTTCCTTGGCCAGCGCCACCTTGGCGTCCTTCGGGTTGCGCCCGGCCGCGATCTCGGCCTTCAGCGCCTCGATCTGCGCCACCGACTGGAAGCTCAGCAGCGTGTACCAGCGCCACATCAGCGTGTCGGAGATCGACAGCACCTTGGCGAACATGCTGTTGGCGTCTTCGCTGATGCCGATGTAGTTGCCCTTGCTCTTGGACATCTTCTCGACGCCATCGAGCCCTTCGAGCAGCGGCATAGTAAGTATGCACTGCGGCTCTTGGCCGTATTCCTGCTGGAGATGACGGCCGACGAGCAGGTTGAATTTCTGGTCCGTGCCGCCCAGTTCAAGGTCGCTTTCGAGCGCCACCGAGTCGTAGCCCTGCATCAGCGGGTACAGGAACTCGTGCACCGAGATCGACTGGCCGGCCTTGAAGCGCTTGTTGAAGTCGTCGCGCTCCATCATGCGCGCCACCGTGTACTTGGCCGCCAGCTGGATCATGCCGCGCGCGCCCAGCGGGTCGCTCCATTCGGAGTTGTAGCGGATCTCGGTCTTCGATTCGTCCAGCACCAGCTTGGCCTGGGCGAAGTAGGTCTCGGCGTTGGCACGGATCTGCTCGGCCGTGAGCGGCGGGCGGGTGCTGTTGCGGCCCGAGGGGTCGCCGATCAGGGAGGTGAAGTCGCCGATCAGGAAGATCACGCGGTGCCCCAGGTCCTGGAGCTGGCGCATCTTGTTGAGCACCACCGTGTGTCCGATATGAATATCCGGTGCGGTCGGGTCCAGGCCCAGCTTGATGCGCAGCGGCTTGCCGCTGGCTTCCGCCTTCTGGAGCTTCTTGACCCACTCGTCCTGCGGCAGCAGCTCGTCAGCGCCTCGGAGGGATATTTCGAGGGCTTGTCTTACACCATCGGAGAGGCTGGTGGATGTAACAGATTCGGCGTTCATGGGCTTTTTTGGCGGTTTTTCCGGTGGCCGAAGCTATACTCAGCCCGACTTTTCAAGCGCCGGATTCTAAGCGGCGCTTTTTTCCGCACCGTCTCCTGCCGCCCTGAACGCACTGGGCCTTGCAGCACGGACCTGCAGAACCTGAGTTGGAATCCACAGTTTGATCAACGGCATTCTCGCCGCCGAGGAGCTTCTCGCTTCCCGCGTGGCCTACACATTCCGGACGTACCCCAAGCAGATCACCGCAGCGATCGCTGCGATGCTGCTCAGCGCCGGCACCCTCGCGGTCGCCTCGCTCGGTCCCGACGCGTCCGACCTCCCCATCCAGCAAGTGCTCGAAGCCACCGCGCCGGTGTCTTTCGCCGACCAGTCGGCGTCGCTCGAAAACTTCAGCTTCACGCTGTTCCGCACCGACGTCTCGCGCTCCAGCGACACGGCGGAGGCGCTGATGAAGCGCCTGGGCATTTCCGACCCCGCCGCCACCGCCTTCGTGCGCGGCAACGCCGAGGCGCGCATGGCGCTGTTCGCGCGCGTGGGCCGCACCGTGACGGCTGAAGCCACGCAGGAAAACCAGCTGCAAAAGCTCAGCGCCCGCTGGATTCCCGACGCCGACGGCGGCTTCAAGCGTTTCGTCGTCGAGCGCACGCCCACCGGTTTTGTCGCCCGCACCGAGCGCGACATGCTGACGCCAGGCACGCGCCTGGCCAGCGGCACCATCCGCAGCTCGCTGTTCGCCGCCACCGACGACTCGCGCATTCCGGACGCCGTGGCGAGCCAGCTGGCCGACATCTTCGCGGGCGACGTCGACGTGCGCTCGCTGCGCAAGGGCGACCGCTTCGCCGTGGTCTACGAGACCTTCGAAGCCGACGGCCAGGCGCTGCGCAGCGGCCGCGTGCTCTCGGCCGAGTTCGAGAACAACGGCAAGGTCCACCAGGCCGTCTGGTTCCAGCCCCCGGGCGCGGGCCAGAAGGGCAGCTACTACCGCCCGAACGGCGACAGCCTGCGCAAGGCCTACTTGGCGTCGCCGGTCGAGTTCTCGCGCGTGTCCAGCGGCTTCGCGATGCGCATGCACCCGATTTTGAACAGCTGGCGCCAGCACAACGGCATCGACTACGCGGCGCCCACGGGCACCGCGGTGCGCACGGTCGGTGATGGCACGGTCGATTTCGCCGGCACGCAAAGCGGCTACGGCAACATCGTCATCATCAACCACCGCAACAACCAGCAGACGGCCTACGCCCACCTGAGCCGCATCAACGTGAAGGCCGGCGAGAGCGTGAGCCAGGGCCAGACCATCGGCGCCGTCGGCTCCACCGGCTGGGCCACCGGCCCGCACCTGCACTTCGAATACCGCGTCGGCGGGACCTACCAGGACCCGACCACGATCGCGCAGGAAGGCGGCGCCCCGATCACCGCCGCCCTGCGTCCGGCCTTCGAACGCATCGCCGTGGGCGCGCGCACCGAGCTGGCCGCCGCCTTCTCGGTGATCCAGGCCAGCGCCGACTGAGCCTCGCTCCCCTGGGCATGGCCGCCGCACCGCAGCCGCCGCAGCAACGCTTCATCGGCCTGATGTCGGGCACCTCGCTCGACGGGGTCGACGGCGTCATCGCCGATTTCTCCGACGATGGCCACCTCGCGGTGATCGGCCACGCCAGCGCCGACTTTCCCGCCCCGCTGCGCGCCGAGCTGCTGGTGCTCAACACCCCCGGCGACAACGAACTGCACCGCGCGGCCCTGGCCGGCAATGGCCTGGCGCGGGTGTATGCGGACGTGGTCGCGCAGCTGCTGGCCCGCACCGACACCACCCCGCAAGCCGTCACCGCCATCGGCGCCCACGGCCAGACCGTGCGCCACCGGCCGCTCGAATTCGACGCCACGGGCTACACGCTGCAGGTCAACAACCCCTCGCTGCTGGCCGAACTGAGCGGCATCGACGTGGTTGCCGACTTCCGCAGCCGCGACCTCGCGGCCGGCGGCCAGGGCGCCCCGCTGGTGCCGGCCTTTCACCAGGCGCTGTTCGCCCGGCCCGATGCCCCCGTCGCCGTGCTGAACCTCGGCGGCATCTCCAACCTGAGCCTGCTGCCCACCACGAACGCGCCGGCGGGCACCGCCCCCCTGCTGGGCTTCGATTGCGGCCCCGCCAACGCGCTGATGGACCACTGGTGCCAGCGCCACCTCGGCCAGCCCTTCGACCGGAGCGGCCAGTGGGCGGCCAGCGGGTGCGTGCTGCCCGAACTGCTGGCCCGGCTTCAGGCCGAGCCGTATTTCGCCAAGGCACCGCCGAAGAGCACGGGGCGCGATTTATTCCATCCGGACTGGTTGACCGGCCACCTCGGCACGGCCGCCTGGGCGCCTGTCGACGTCCAGGCCACGCTGGCCGAACTGACCGCCAGCACCTGTGCGGCAGCCCTGAAAAGCTATCAAAAAGAGAGCGCCTTGCTGATCGTCTGTGGCGGCGGCGCACTCAACGACCACCTCATGGCCCGCCTGCGCGCCCTGCTGCCCGGCGTGCAGGTGCAGGCATCGTCGGAACACGGCCTGCCGCCCCAGCAGGTCGAGGCGGCCGCCTTCGCATGGCTGGCCCGGCGCACCGTCCGGCGCGAGCCCGGCAACCTCGCGAGCGTGACCGGCGCGCGCGGGGCGCGGGTGCTCGGCGCGATCTACCCGGCCTGACTTGCGTCAGCCCTGGCCGGAGACTTCCGGCTGCGCGGGCTGCGCCGCCCGCACTTCCGCGGGCAGATGCCAGAAGATCAGCGCCGAAGCCACTGTGATGAGCCCCATGGTCGCGAACGTGGCCTGGAACGCATCGAGCGTCTGCACCGCCGTGGCCGTGCCGAACACGCCGTTGTAGCCCGCCAGCACCGCGCCGGCGGCGGCCACGCCCAGGCTCATCGCCAGCATCTGCACCATCGACAGCAGGCTGTTGCCGCTGCTGGCCATGCCGCCGTCGAGGTCCTTCAGGGTGATGGTGTTCATGGCCGTGAACTGCAGCGAATTGACCGCGCCGAACACCAGCAGCTGCAGCAGGTGCAGCGCCACCGGCTGCCCCGGCGCCGTGAGGCCGAAGCTGGCCATGGTGCAGCCGACCAGCACCGTGTTGGCCACGAGCACGCGGCGGTAGCCGTGGCGCGTGATCAGCGGCGTGGCAAAGCGCTTCATGGCCATGCCGGCCAGCGCCACCGGCAGCATCATCAGCCCGGCGCGCACCGGCGAATAGCCCATCGACACCTGCAGCAGCAGCGGCACCAGGAAGGGCATGCAGCTGCTGCCCAGGCGCGAGAACAGGTTGCCGAGCAGGCCGATGCTCAGCGTCGGGATGCCGAACAGCGCGGGCGAGAACAGCGGCTCCGGCGTGCGCGCCGCGCGCAGCCAGTAGGCGACCACGCTGGCGAAGCCGAAGATCAGCACCGCCATCACCCCGCCCTGGCGCAGCCCGAGCCCCGACACGCCGTCCACCGCCAGCGAGATCGCCACCATGCCGAAGGCCAGCAGCGCGTAGCCCACGCCGTCGAAGCGCTTCTGGAGCGCGCCGCGCAGATCCGGCATGTAGCGCAGCGTGGCGATGCAGCCGGCCAGCCCCACCGGCACGTTGATCAGGAAGATCCAGTGCCAGGAGGCGTACTGCACCAGCCAGCCGCCCAGCGTGGGCCCCAGCAGCGGCCCGATGAGCCCCGGAATGGCCACGAAGCTCATCGCCTGCAGGAACTCGCCGCGCGGCACCGTGCGCAGCAGCGCCAGGCGCCCGACGGGCAGCAGCAGCGCCCCGCCCAGGCCCTGCACCACCCGCGCCGCCACGAGCTGCCCCAGCCCCTGCGAGAGCGCGCACAGCACCGAGCCGGCGGCGAACAGCACGATGGCGCAGAAGAAGACGCGCCGCGTGCCGAAGCGGTCGGCGATCCAGCCCGAGGCCGGGATCAGCATCGCCATGGTGAGCGCGTAGGCCACCACCACCGACTGCATGCGCAGCGGGCTCTCGCCCAGGCTGGCGGCCATGGCGGGCAGCGCCGTGTTGATGATGGTGGCGTCCAGCGTCTGCATGAAAAAGCCGACGGCCACGAGCCACAGCAGGCTCTTGCGGGCGGGATCGACGGGGACGGCGGTATCGGGACTCATCTGGAAGGCGTGGATTCGGGAAAACGACGGGCAGCAAAAAGCCGCCCGGAGGCGGCTTTTTCGAGGGGGCTGGTCAGCAGCATCCAGGCATCAGGCCGAGAAGCTGGAACCGCAGCCGCAGGTGCTGGTGGCGTTCGGGTTCTTGATGACGAACTGGGCGCCCTGCAGGTCTTCCTTGTAGTCGATCTCGGCGCCGAGCAGGTACTGGTAGCTCATGGCGTCGATCAGCAGCGACACACCGTTCTTGGTCATGGTGGTGTCGTCTTCGTTGGTGATCTCGTCGAAGGTGAAACCGTACTGGAAGCCCGAGCACCCGCCGCCCTGCACGAACACGCGCAGCTTCAGGTCGGGATTGCCCTCTTCGGCGATCAGGTCGGCGACCTTGGCAGCCGCGCTGTCGGTGAAGACGATCGGCTCGGGCATCTGGGTCTGGATGTTTTCGGCAACAGCGCTCATGGGGTGAAACTCCTTGGGGGGCCGCTTGGGCGGCCAATGGGACGGATGCTACTGCAATGCCGCAATCTCGGCAGGCCGACTGTGGCGAGCACCCATCGCAAGTGGGGTCGGGCGCCGCATCCACCAGGGGCACCTGGGGGACGCGGCCACGAAAAAGCCGCCCGAGGGCGGCTTCTTGTCTCGCAACGAGCAGGGGATCAGCGCTTGCTGAACTGCTTGCGGCGACGGGCGGAGTGCAGACCGACCTTCTTACGCTCGACTTCACGTGCGTCACGCGTCACGAAGCCGGCTTGGCTCAGGACGGGCTTCAGCGAAGCGTCGTAGTCGATCAGGGCACGGGTGATGCCGTGGCGCGTGGCGCCGGCTTGACCCGATTCGCCGCCGCCGTTCACGTTGACCATCACGTCGAAAGCTTCGAGGTTGTTGGTCAGCGCCAGGGGCTGCTTGGCGATCATGATCGAGGTTTCACGGCCGAAGAACGCTTGGATGTCCTTGCCGTTGACCGTGATCTTGCCGGTGCCTTTTTTCAGAAACACACGGGCGACGCTGGATTTGCGACGGCCGGTGCCATTGTTCCATTCACCAATCATTCTCAAGGCTCCTTACAGTTCCAGCACTTTGGGCTGTTGGGCGGTATGCGGGTGCTCAGCACCACCGTACACCTTGAGTTTCTTGATCATCGCGTAACCAAGCGGGCCCTTGGGCAGCATGCCCTTGACAGCCTTTTCCAGGGCGCGGCCCGGGTGCTTGTTCTGCATGTCGCGGAAGTTCGTCGCCGTGATACCGCCCGGGTAGCCCGAGTGACGGTAGTACACCTTGTCGATCGACTTGGCGCCGGTGACGCGCAGTTGCGCGGCGTTGATGATGACGATGTAGTCACCGGTATCGACGTGAGGCGTGTAAATGGCCTTGTGTTTGCCGCGCAAACGGAGAGCAACTTCGCTGGCTACTCGTCCGAGGACCTTGTCGGTCGCGTCAATCACAAACCACTCGTGCGTCACGTCAGCGGGCTTGGCGCTGAACGTTTTGGTCATGAGTTTTTCTCTTGAAAGAGGGTTTGGCGAGCCCTTTTCCACGGTCGGCGTTCCTCTGATGGGAATCTCTTAGGTGGGTTTTCACGCCTTCCGCCCAATGAAAGGGCAGCTGGCATGCCTTCGCCGCGGGGCTACAAAAACGCTGCGAAGCCCGCGATTATATGAAGAAATGGCCAAACGGCCAATTTCCGGGCTTCCGGGGGCCTCAGCGCTGGATGCGGACCAGTTCCAGGGTCTCGCTGGTCACGGCGGCATAGCCGCGTCGGTACATGGCCTCGAAGTTGACGATCCGCCTCAGCTCGGGGCTGTAAAGAACGGCCGCCTTGAAGGGCGTGCCAACGGGCGCAGCGCCGGTGCCATAGGAGACGTAGATCCAGCCGTCATAAGCGATGCGCACCACATTGAGCTCCACGCCGTCCACGCGTGCCGTGTGTTCAGCGCCCACCGAGGCGTTGAGTTCATGCCGCAGCCGGTCCTCGGTGGTCGCCACATAGTCGAGGTGCCAGCGCATGCCCGGCTGGACGTCGTCCTTCGGCGCCCAGCCGCCCGGCGGCGATGCGCTGTCGAACAGACCGCCAACCGACGAAGTGAGGGTCACCACCTGCCCGTTCGTCTTTTCGATCCGGCTGCCCGCGTTGAACGACACCTCGTCGCCGTTGACCCGGTCCACCCGATAGATCACCGGCGTGCGGTTGCCCGTCAGCCGGTCGGTGCGCACGTACTCGAGCGCGTCGCCGGCGCGCAGCGGCTCCGCCAGCGCCACGCCGGCGCTGCGCCGGGCGCCGCCCTCGGGCTCACGCGCCCGAGCCGCCAGCTGCGCCTGGGCGCGGGCTGGCAGTTCCGCCAGGAACTCGGCCGGCATGGCGAAATTCAGGTTGCCGCCGTCGCGCGCGGCGAAGGTGGTGATGCCCAGCAGGCGGCCGTCGCTGTCGAACAGCCCGCCGCCGCTCGATCCGGGCGCGATCGCCGCCGTGGTCTGCAGCAGCCGCGCCTCGCCGTCGCCGCCGCGCAGGCCCGACAGCAGGCCTTCGCTGAGCGTGTTTTCCAACCCGCGCGGGTTGCCGATGGCGTACACGCGCTGCCCCACCCGCGCGGTGCCAGCTGGCGCCAGCACCACCGGTGGCGCCGTGAAGTTGGCGACCTTGATCTGGCACAGGTCGCGCCCCGGGTCCGGGTATTCGAGCGTGGCGCCGTAGGTGACGTTGTCGCGCTTGACCACGAAATTGCTGGCCTTGGCGAGCACGTGGCAGTTGGTGACGAGCCGGCCGGGCGCGATCACCACGGCGCTGCCGGCGCGCAGCGGGCGCTCCTGCGCGTCGAAGGTGCGCACGGCCCAGACGCTGCCGGTCAGCTTGGCGAACAGGGCGTCGGGCTCCAGCGCGGCGGCCGTGCCGGCGGCCAGCAGGGCGCCCGCGGCGCACAGCCACGGCGCGGCGTTCGTCCAGATCGGCTTCACGGCTTGGCGGGCAGCAGGCCGCGCAGGTCGTCCATCGAGACGCGGGCGTCGGGCGCGGCGGGCGGCGCTGCGGGCGCAGGGCGCACCGGAGCGGGCGGTGCGACCGCCACGGGAGGCGGCGGTGGCGCCACCACGGCTGGCGCGGGTGCGGGCGCAGGCGCGGGCGCTGCAGCCGTCTTCGGCGCCGGCGCGGCCGCCATCTCGGTCGTGCCGATCTTCATGCCGACGGTCGCTTCATCGCCAGTCTGCGCGCTGCGGTCGAAGCTGCGCACCTCGCCGAAGATCAGCTGGATCCAGCTCGGGTAGTTGAAGCCCGCGCCGGTGCCGGTGTCGATCGCCACGCCGACCAGGCCGCCGATCATCACGTTGCCGACCAGGCCCACGTTGACGCGCGAAATCGCCTGGCCGCGGGCCGGCGGCAGGCCGGACTGGGTGCATTCGATGTTCAGGTTCTCGCCCGAGCGCCGCACCGGCAGGGTCAGGCCGGAGCGCACCACCGCATCATTGCGGTCGTTGGAGACCCGGCAGCGGGCGCCGTCGACCACCTTGCCCTCGGGCGACAGGGTCTCGACCTTCACGTTCTGCGTGGTGCCGTGGGTCACGGAGGCGCAGCCCGTCAAAATAGACAAAACACCCGCGCCGACGCACAGGCCCCAAAATCGCCATCCGGCTCCTCGCATTGCTGCCCCTCGTTGTGTTTTGTAAATCAATGTAGCGCCGCGCGAGTCTAGCGCTCCCCTTTCCACTTTTTCAGGCCTCATTCCATGTTCAGTTACCGCCACGCGTTCCATGCCGGCAACCACGCCGACGTGCTCAAGCACACGGTCCTGATTGCCACCCTCGACCACCTGCTTGAAAAAGACGCCGCGCTGACCGTCGTCGACACCCACGCCGGCGCCGGCCTGTACCGGCTCGACGGCGACTACGCCGGCACCAGCGGCGAAGCGGCCGACGGCGTGCTGCGCTTCTTCGCCGCGCCGGAGAAGGCCCCCGACACGCCCGCCCCGGCCGCCAAGTCGACGGGCAAGAAGCCCGCAGCCCCCGCCGAAGAAAAACCGGTCGCCGAAGCCATCGCCCGCTATCTGAGCGTGATCCACGACTTCAACCCCAAGGGCGGCGCCCGCGTCTACCCCGGCTCGCCGTTCATCGTGCAGCACCTGCTGCGCGACCACGACAAGCTCAAGCTGTTCGAGCTGCACCCGACCGACGCCCGCACGCTGGACGCCAACATCGCCCAGCTCGAGGCCGGCCGCCGCATCGCCGTGCTGCGCGACGACGGCTTCGGCAGCGCCACCAAGTTCCTGCCGCCGCCCTCGCGCCGCGCGCTGGTGCTGATGGACCCGAGCTACGAAATGAAGACCGACTACGGCCGCGTGCTCGACTTCGCGGCCGAGGCGCTCAAGCGCTTCGCCACCGGCACGTATGCCGTCTGGTATCCGATCATTCCGCGCCCCGAGGCGCACGACCTGCCGCGTCGCCTGAAGACGATGGCGACCAAGGCCGGCAAGCCGTGGCTGCACGCCACGCTGACCGTCAAGTCGAGCAAGATCACGAAGGACGCCGCCTCGGGCGAAACGCAGCGCCCGGGCCTGCCGGCCAGCGGGATGTTCCTGATCAACCCGCCCTACACGCTGAAGGCGCAACTGGCCGAGGCGCTGCCCCAGCTGGCCGAGCGCCTGGCCCAGGACCGCAACGCCGCCTACTCGCTCGAGAGCGGCGGCTGAGGCCGGCCGCTCAGCGGCGCTTGCGTGGCGGCACGATCACCCGCTTGCGCGCAGGGGCCGGCGCACGCACGCGCGACGTCGGCGCCTCGGGCAACAGCGCGGGCTGCAGATCTTCCGCCGCCACGGCCTGGCCGCCGCAGCGCATGCCCTCGCGGTCGATGACCGACAGCGCCACCTGCTTGATGCCCATGCTCGTGAGACCGATGCGGTCGGCCGCGGCGCGGCTCAGGTCGATGATGCGGCCCGGCGTGAAGGGCCCGCGGTCGTTGACGCGCACCAGCACCTCGCTGCCGTTGACCAGGCTGCGCACGCACACGCGCGTGTTGAAGGGCAGCGTCTTGTGGGCCGCCGTCATGGCGCCCATGTCGAAGCGCTCGCCGTTGGCGGTCTTGCGCTGGTGGAACTGGATGCCGTACCACGACGCGCCACCACGCTCGAAGATCTCGCGCGGCTCATCGCCGGGCACGCCATCGTCGAGCGATTCGCCGGTGCCCGACACCGCGAGGTCGTAGCGCACCGACGGCACGGCCGAGCGCGGGGCGGCACCGGGCGGCACGGCCAGGCCGCGTCCCAGCGGCTGCAGCCGCTTGCCGGACGCCGCCGGCGCAGCGGCGGTGTCCGCGTCTTTCTCCTGCGTGGCAGGCGGCATGGTGCACCCTGCGAGCACGCAGGAGACCGCGACGGCGACCGCGCGCAGCCCTCTCAATCCAGGCGCTCCAGAATGGCCAGCGTGGCCGCCGACTGGTTCATCGTGTAGAAGTGGATCGCGGGTGCGCCGCCCGCTTGCAGGCGCGCGCACAGGTCCGTCACCACGTCCAGGCCGAAGGCCTTGATGGAGGCCGTGTCGTCGCCGAAGCCCTGCAGCCGCAGGCGGATCCAGCGCGGGATCTCGGCGCCGCAGGCGTCCGAGAAGCGCATGAGCTGCGTCGAGCTCGTGATGGGCATGATGCCCGGCACGATCGGCGTGTCGAGCCCCAGCTTGCGCGCGTCGTCGACGAAGCGGAAGTAGGCCTCGGGGCTGAAGAAATACTGCGTGATGGCCGAGTCGGCGCCCGCCTTCACCTTGGTCGCGAAGGCCTGCAGGTCGGCTTCGGGCGAGCGCGCCTGCGGATGCACTTCGGGGTAGCAGGCCACCTCGATGTGGAAGTCGCGGCCGGTCTCCTCGCGGATGAAGGCGACGAGGTCGCTCGCGTACTGGAACTCGCCGCCGATGCCGTAGCCGCTGGGCAGGTCGCCGCGCAGCGCCACCAGGCGCTTCACGCCCATGGCCTTCAGTTCGGCCAGCTGCTCGCGCACGGTGGCGCGCGTGGCGCCGATGCACGAGAAGTGGCTCGCGGCGTCCACGCCCTCGGCCAGGATCTCCTGCACCGCACCGAAGGTGCCCTGGTGCGTGGAGCCGCCCGCGCCATAGGTGACGGAGCAGAACTGCGGCTTGCGCGCATACAGCTGCTGGCGCACGGCGCGCAGCTTGACCGCGCCTTCGGGCGTCTTGGTCGGGAAGAATTCGAAACTCAGCGGAAGGCGCACCTGCGTCTCCTTAGGAACCGTCGCCCGCCTTGGCAGCAGCACGAACGGCGTGAATGAAAAACTCGCGGTTGCCGTCGCCCCCGGCGATCGGGCTGTCGAACCAGCGCAGCACCTTCAGCTCGAGCGCCGCGCAGGCGTCGTGCAGGCGCTTCTCGACCACAGCGTACATCGCCTCGTCGCGCACGATGCCGCCCTTGCCGACCTGGCCGGGCTGCAGTTCGAATTGCGGCTTGACCAGCATCAGCAACTGGCCGTCGTCGGCCAGGAACTGCACCACGGCCGGCAGCACCAGCGTGAGCGAGATGAAGGACAGGTCGCCGACGATGAGGTCGAAGCGCGGCTCGGCCGGGGCTTCGACGACTTCGAGCGCCTCGCCCACCTCGTCGCCCTCGCCCTCGCCCTCGTTCACCTGCAGGTCGGCCGGCGACAGCGCCCGCGCATTGACGCCTTCGATGGCGACCACGCGCTCGTCCTCGCGCATGCGCGCATGCAGCTGCCCGTGGCCCACGTCGACGCCCACCACCTTGGCGGCGCCATGCTGCAACAGGCAGTCGGTGAAGCCGCCGGTCGACTGGCCGACGTCCAGGCAGAGCTTGCCGGCCGGGTCCACGCCGCTGGTCTTCAGCGCGCCTTCGAGCTTGAGGCCGCCGCGCGACACGTAGCGCGCCTCGGCGGCGTCGGCGAGCTCGAGCTCGGCCGACTCGGGCACTTCGTCCTTGTTCTTGGCGACATTGCGCCACGCGTCGCCCGTGCCCGCGTCACGCCAGCGCATGCCGCCGGCGATGAGCCGCACGGCTTGCGAACGCGACGCGGCCAGGCCGCGCTCCACCAACAGTTGATCGGCGCGCACGCGGATCAATAGCGGTAGGTGTCCGGCTTGTAAGGGCCGTTCTTGTCCACGCCGATGTAGGCGGCTTGCGAGTCGGTCAGCTCGGTGAGCATGGCGCCGACCTTCTTCAGGTGCAGGCGCGCGACCTTCTCGTCCAGATGCTTGGGCAGCACGTAGACCTTGCCGGCCTGGTAGGCGTCGGGCTTGGTGAACAGCTCGATCTGGGCAATGGTCTGGTTGGCGAACGACGACGACATCACGAAGCTCGGGTGGCCCGTGCCGCAGCCCAGGTTCACGAGGCGGCCCTTGGCCAGCAGGATGATCTTCTTGCCGTCGGGGAAGGTGATGTGGTCGACCTGGGGCTTGATCTCTTCCCACTCGTACTTCTCGATCGACGCGACGTCGATCTCGTTGTCGAAGTGGCCGATGTTGCAGACGATGGCCTGGTCCTTCATGGCGGCCATGTGCTCGTGGCGGATCACGTCGCGGTTGCCGGTGGTGGTCACGAAGATGTCGGCCTTGTCGGCGGCGTACTCCATGGTCACGACCTTGTAGCCTTCCATGGCGGCCTGCAGGGCGTTGATGGGGTCGATTTCGGTGACCCACACCTGCGCCGACAGTGCACGCAGCGCCTGGGCCGAGCCCTTGCCCACGTCGCCGTAGCCGGCCACGCAGGCCACCTTGCCGGCGATCATCACGTCGGTCGCGCGCTTGATGCCGTCCACCAGCGATTCGCGGCAGCCGTACAGGTTGTCGAACTTGCTCTTGGTGACCGAGTCGTTCACGTTGATGGCGCGGAACAGCAGCGTGCCCTTGGCGCTCATCTCGTTCAGGCGGTGCACGCCGGTGGTGGTCTCTTCGGTCACGCCGATGATCTCGGCCGACTTGCGGGTGTACCAGGTGTCGTCCACGGCCAGCTTGGCCTTGATGGCGGCGTACAGGATGCGTTCTTCTTCGCTGGTCGGGTTGGCGAGCACGCCCAGGTCTTTTTCAGCGCGCTGGCCCAGGTGCATGAGCAGCGTGGCGTCGCCGCCGTCGTCCAGGATCATGTTCGGGCCTTCGCCCTTCGAGCCCTTGGGACCGAAGTCGAAGATGGCGTGGGTGTAGTCCCAGTAGTCCTTCAGCGACTCGCCCTTGATGGCGAACACCGGCGTGCCGGCGGCGGCGATGGCGGCGGCGGCGTGGTCCTGCGTCGAGAAGATGTTGCACGAGGCCCAGCGCACTTCGGCGCCCAGGGCTTGCAGCGTCTCGATCAGCACGGCCGTCTGGATGGTCATGTGCAGCGAGCCCGTGATGCGCGCGCCCTTCAGGGCCTGGCCCTTCGAAAACTCTTCACGGATGGCCATCAGGCCGGGCATCTCGGTTTCGGCGATCTTGATTTCCTTGCGGCCCCAGGCGGCAAGGGACAGGTCGGCAATCGCCTGGTCGGCGGTCGAGACGGGGGTGGGCTTGAGTACAGCGCTCATGTGAACTCCAAAACTGGTTTGAAAGATGCCACTGCGTACGGGAAAGAAAGACTCACCGCGAGAACAGCGGGTGAGCGTGGTTGCGATGTGGTCCGAGCCTCACGCCTGACGGCGCTGCAACGCTCCTCGGAGCGCCGGATTGTAGTCGCGGCCGCCCGGCCCGCCAATCGACCGGGGCATCCCACATCACGGAAAGCGCCGGCACCCGCGAGGCCGGGCCGTGCGGCGCGGGCCACCCCGGGAAACTCCGCAGGCAAATCCGCGCTTGGAGCGCCCTCGGCCGCGCCGGCCCGGCGTATCGTGGCGGCGGGCCCCGGCCGCCCGGCCGCTGCCTGCATCCACCCGTTCGATTGTTTTCATCACCCGACACAGGAGATTCCGCACCATGGCCACTGCCAAGAAAGCCGCCGCGAAAAAAACCACCGCCAGCAGCGCCGGCGCGAAGCAGGCGGCGCCGTCCGCCGCGGACATGCTCGATCCGATGAAGAACCTCAAGGGCATGGCCGAGCGCCTGCAGAACCTGAACCTGACCGGCGGCGCCGGCAAGCTGCTCGACAGCGGCCGCAAGGACCTGCAGGCACTCATGCAGGCCAACGAGAAGTCCTACCAGGGCCTGCAGACCGTGGTGCAGCGACAGACCGAGATGATCAAGACGGCCATCGCCGAATGGCAGACCGCCGCCAAGGCGATGCCGGGCAAGGACCCGAAGGAAAACCTCGCCAAGCTCGACGAGCTGGGCCGCCAGTCGTTCCAGCGCGCCGTCGACGACATCAAGGAGCTGGCCACCCTGGCCGCCAAGTCGCAGGCCGACGCCTTCGACGTGGTGCGCCAGCGCATCCAGGCCAACGTGGACGAAGTCACGAAGCTGCTGCAGCGCAAGTAACAAGAAGAAAAGAAAGGCCCGCATGACCGCCGTCGCGCCCCGCACCGAACGGCGCACCCGCGCCAACGGCATCGAACTGGCCTGGGACAGCTTCGGCGACCCCGAGGCGCCGCCGCTGTTGCTGGTCATGGGCCTCGGCGCCCAGATGGTCGCCTGGGACGACGCGTTCTGCGCCGCCCTGGCGCAGGCCGGCGGCCACCATGTGATCCGCTTCGACAACCGCGACATCGGCCACTCCACCCACCTGCCGCACGCCGGCGTGCCCGACATCCAGGCGCTGATGCTGCAGGCCATGGCCGGGCGCCCGCTGCAGGTGCCCTACACGCTGCGCGACATGGCCGACGACTGCGCCGGCCTGCTCGACGCGCTGGGCATCGCGCGCGCCCACGTCGTGGGGGCGTCGATGGGCGGCGCCATCGGGCAGGAGATGGCCATCCATCACCCGGGGCGGATGCGCTCGCTCACCAGCATCATGTCGAGCACCGGCGACCCGGCCCTGCCGCCGCCCACGCCCGAGGCGCTGGCGGTGCTGTTCGCGCCCGCGCCGACCAGCTTCGAGGCCTACCTGCCGCACCACGCCAAGCTGTGGCGCGTGCTGCGCGGGCCCGACGCCTTTCCGCTCGACGAGGCGCGCGACGCCGAACGCGCGCAACTGGCCTTCCTGCGCGGCCTCAACCCGGGCGGCGTGGCGCGGCAGCTGGCGGCCGTGTTCGCGTCGGGCAACCGCAAGCCGGCGCTGCGCGCGGTGCAGGTGCCTACGCTGGTGATCCACGGCGATGTCGATCCGCTGGTGCCCGTGGCCTGCGGCATCGACGTGGCCGAGGCCATTCCCGGCGCGACGCTGCTGCGCATCCCGCGCATGGGCCATGCGCTGCCGATCGCGATGTGGCCGCAGATCATCGAGGCCATCGCCGCGCACACCGCACGGGCGGCGCGGCGCGCCGATCACTGAAGAAAAAAGAGACACGACAACGAACCCAGACGGAGGTGTTTTTCATGAGCCAGTTTCCGTCCCTCGATCCCATGGCCCTGTGGCGCGAGCTCACGGCCCAGTGGGAAAAAAGCACCAACGAATTCGCCAACGAAGCCATGGCCTCGGACCCGTTCCGCCAGGGCATGCACGGCGGCATGAACGCCTCGCTCACCGCGCAGAAGGCGGTGGGCGACCTGATGGCGCGCTACCTCACGCTGCTGAACCTGCCCACACGCGGCGACCTGCAGGCGCTGGGCGAACAACTGCACCGCATCGACGACCACCTGGCGGGCCTCCGCCGCGCGCTGGAAGGCGGAGGCGGACCTGCCGCGCGGACCGCCGATGCAGCCACCGCCCCGCCCCGACCACGCCGCACCAAGCAGCCGCCCACGGCGGCAGCGCCCGCACCGGCCGCCAAGACCGCCGCCCCCAAGAAACGCCCCGCCGGAAAGCGCCGCCCATGAGCGCGCCGCCCGACACCTTCCAGCTGCCCGACATCCGCGGCGAGATCGAGCGCACGATCCAGCGCAACATCAAGGGGCTGGACTTCCTGACCTCGACCGCGCCCGCTGTCGGCCTCACGCCCAAGGACGAGATCCACCGGCGCGGCACGCTGAGCCTGTACCACTACCGCCCGATGGTCGACGAGATCTACCGCGTGCCGGTGCTCATGGTGATGGCCACCACCAACCGCGCCTACATCTTCGACCTCGCGCCGGGCCAGAGCATGGTCGAGTATTTGCTGCTCAAGGGCTACGACGTCTACGTGATGGACTGGAACGCACCGCGCCCCGACGAGAAGCGCCTGCGCATCGAGGACTACGTGCTCGACTTCATTCCCGATTCGATCCGCCGCGTGCAGGAAGACTCGGGCGAGGAAGACGTGACCATCGCCGGCTACTGCATGGGCGGCGTGCTCTCCACGCTGTACGCGGCGCTGCACCCCGGCGGGCCGATGAAGAACCTCGCGCTGTTCACCACGCCGATCGACTTCAGCCGCATGAAGCTGTTCCATGCGTGGTCCGACCGGCGCTACTTCGACGTCGACCGCCTCATCGACACCGTGGGCAACGTGCCGCCCGAGATGCTGTTCGCCTCCTTCGACATGCTGCGCCCCGCCGGGCGCGGCGCCGGGCTGGTGCAGCTGTGGGACAACATGGCCAACGACGAGTTCGTCAAGTCGTACCGCATGTTCGACCGCTGGGGCGCCGAGATGCTGCCGCTGGCCGGCGAGTACTTCCGCCAGACCGTGAAGGAGCTCATGTGGGACAACAAGCTGCACAAGGGCGAGCTGGTGCTCGGCGGGCGCCCGGTGCTGCTGAAGAACATCACCGTCCCGGTGCTGCACGCGCTGGCGCAGCACGACCACATCGTGCCCTACGAGGCGGGACAGCCGCTGATCGCCGGCATCGGCTCCACTGACAAGGAGGAGGTGGTGCTCAAGGGCGGCCACGTGAGCCTGGCGGCCGGCACCAACGCCGTGCGGCGGCTGTGGCCCAAGCTCGACGAGTGGCTGGGCGTGCGCTCCACCTGACGAAGACAACCATCGAACACCTTCTCATGACCGCATCTTCCTCCCGCACCTACCCGCGCACCGTCGCCCACGCGGACGGCGACATCGCCCTGCGCCTGATGACCGGCGCCGACGCCCCCGCCGTGCTGGCCTTCGCGCAGGCGCTGCCGGCGCACGACCTGCTCTTTCTGCCGCGCGACATCACCGAGCCCAAGGTGATGGCCGCCTGGGTCCGCGCCATCGAGCGCGGCGACATCGACAGCGTGCTCGCCGTGCGCGACGGCGCCGTGCTGGGCTGCGCCGCCGTCATCCGCGACCCGCATTCGTGGTCGGGCCATGTCGCCGAGCTGCGCGTGCTGGTGTCGCCCACGCTGCGCGGCGGCGGCCTGGGCCAGCAGCTGGCGCAGGAGGGCTGCGCGCTCGCCTTCGCGCACGGGCAGGAAAAGATCGTCGCCCAGATGACCGTCGACCAGCGCGGCGCCATCGCCGTCTTCCAGGCCCTGGGCTTCCGGCCCGAGGCCCTGCTCACGCGCCACGTGAAGGACCGCGAGGGCAAGGCGCACGACCTCGTGGTGCTGAGCCAGGACGCGGCGCAGGTCGAGGCGCAGATGCGGGCGTACGGGGTGACGGAGGCGTTTTAGGCCTACAGCCCGGGGTTGGCGGGGCGGCCTCCTAAAATCGGGGGATTCCCCTGCAGATTGCCCACCTTGTCTTTTCTCGCCGAAACCCGCCGCCGTCGCACCTTCGCGATCATTTCCCACCCTGACGCCGGCAAGACCACGCTGACCGAAAAACTGCTGCTGTTCTCGGGCGCGATCCAGATCGCCGGCTCGGTGAAGGCCCGCAAGGCCTCGCGCCACGCCACCTCCGACTGGATGGAAATCGAGAAGCAGCGCGGCATCTCGGTGGCCTCGTCGGTGATGCAGATGGTGTACCGCGAGCACGTGATCAACCTGCTCGACACGCCCGGCCACAAGGACTTCTCGGAAGACACCTACCGCGTGCTCACCGCCGTCGACTCGGCGCTGATGGTGATCGACGCCGCCAACGGCGTGGAAGCGCAGACGCGCCGGCTGATCGAGGTCTGCCGCCAGCGCGACACGCCCATCATCACCTTCGTCAACAAGATGGACCGCGAAGTGCGCGAGCCGCTGGACATCCTGGACGAGGTGGAGCGCGAACTCGGCATGCCCTGCGTGCCCATGACCTGGCCCGTGGGCCAGGGCAAGAGCTTCCGCGGCATCATGAACCTGCGCACGCAGGCGATGACGGTGTTCGAGTCGGGCAGCGAGCGGCTGCCGCACGACTTCGAGACCATTCCGCTGAGCGAGCGCGACACGCTCGTCAAGCGCTTCGGCGCCGACTTCGAGCACGCCATGGAAAGCATGGAACTGGCCACCGGCGCCTCCCCCACCTGGGACCGCGAGGCCTTCCTGGCCGGCAAGCAGACGCCCGTGTTCTTCGGCTCCGGCGTGAACAACTTCGGCGTGATGGAAGTGCTCGACGCGCTGGTCGACCTGGCGCCCTCGCCGCAGTCGCGCACCAGCACCACGCTGGTCAACCGCCAGCCGGTGGTGAAAGAGATCCAGCCCGAGGACAAGGACTTCGCGGGCGTGGTCTTCAAGGTGCAGGCCAACATGGACGCCAACCACCGCGACCGCATCGCCTTCGTGCGCATGGCCTCGGGCAAGTACACGCCGGGCATGAAGCTGAAGGTGCAGCGCACCGCGAAGGAGCTGCGCCCCACCAGCGTCGTGACCTTCATGAGCCAGCGCCGCGAGGCGGTGGAAGAGGCCTACGCCGGCGACATCGTGGGCTTCACCACGCACGGCGGCGTGCAGCTGGGCGACACCATCACCGACGGCGCGAATCTGCAGTTCACCGGACTGCCCTTCTTCGCGCCCGAGCTGTTCATGACCGTGATCCTGAAGAACCCACTGCGCACCAAGCAGCTGCAGCAGGGGCTGGCCCAGCTCGGCGAAGAAGGCGCGATCCAGGTCTTCCGCCCCGAGGTCGGCGGCCCGATGCTCCTGGGTGCGGTTGGCCAGCTGCAGTTCGAAGTGGTGCAGCACCGCCTGAAGGCCGAGTACGACGCCGACGTGCGGCTCGAAGGCTGCCAGTACACGGGCGCGCGCTGGATCACGGCCGACACCCCGGCCGAACTGCGCGAGTTCGTCCACGCCTACCCGGTGCGCATGGCCAAGGACGCGGCCGACACGCTGGCCTTTTTGTGCACGTCGCCGTACGACGTGCGGCTGGCGCAGGAGCGTTTTCCGAAGATCCACTTCCATCCGCTGCGTGAGCACGCGGGCTTGGCGCTGCAGAGCGCCGGCTGATCAGCTGCCCGACGAGGTGTAGTGGCGCAGCCCGAGGCGCCACGCACCGAACGCCGCCGCGAGGAACACGAAGCCCGCGAGCGGCGACACCCACCCCACCCAGGCCGGCGCGCCCAGCGGATCGGGCTTGCCCAGGATCGCCAGCACCGGGTAGTACGCCACGCAGGCCAGCGGCACGATGAAGGTCAGCACGCGGCGGAACCACTGCGCATAGAGCGCCAGCGGGTACTGCGCCGCCTGCACGCCGCCGTAGGTGAGCACGTTGGCGATCTCCAGGCTTTCGACGGTCCAGAACGACAGCGTGCCCTGCAGCACGAGGATGCCGAGGAACAGCGCGATGCCGCCGGCCAAAGCGAACAGCGCGACGGCCACGGCACTGAGGGTCCATGCGATGTCGGCCTGCACGGTCGCAAAGGCCAGCACAAGCAGGCCCTGCAGCAGGCGGCCGAGGCGGCTGATGCGCACGTCGTGGCCCATGAGCTGCAGCGCGAGCGGACGCGGGCGCAGCAGCAACCGGTCGAAGGTGCCGGTGCGCAGGAACTCGGTGCCCAGCACGTCGAAGCCGCGGCCCAGCGCATCGGCAAGGGCGAACATGCAGTTCACGAGGCCATAGAACAGCGCGACCTCGCCGATGCCCCAGCCCTGCACCTCGCCGAAGCGATGGAACAGCGCCCAGACGGCGACGACCTCGATGCCTGTGCCGAGGAACTGGCCGAGGGTCAGCAGCAAGGCGGACGCGGGGTACCTGGCCTGGCCGCTGATGGAAGCGGCCATGAGGCGGAAGAACAGGGGAAGTGCGCCCATCGTCAATGGCCCCCGCCGCTGTTCAGGGCGCGTGCACAGGCCACCGGGTACTTCCCTCCGCGAATGTCCCCCGGGCTTCGCCCTCCTCCTTGATTTCGCTGCGGGAAGCACCCAGTGTCCTGCGCACACCGAGCGCGGTCGTGGTGCGGGTCGGTCCACCGCTGTGCGGATTGCGTCATGCCGCTCATTGCTCGTAGCAGATGTCGAGCCGGACCAAGGCGCCGCGGGCATCGATGCGATCGGCGCGGAAATAGAAGCGGTCGCGGTAGCTGTCGAGGTGAAGGGGTCCGGTGACCGGGTCGCCCCAGCTCGTCACCGAGAAGCCCTGCCCGCGCAGCCATCGCAGCAGGGCGTCCAGGCGCTGCGGGTCGGCGTCGACGTGGATGTCTGCGTCTGCGGGCGGCGGGCCTTGTGGGTCCTGCTGCCAGCGCGCGAAGCTGCCGAACAGCGTGAAGACGTGTCCTGCGGCGCGCATCGCATCGAGCAGCGCGGCGGTGGCCGGCAGGTCGATGCGCTCGCGCTGCTTGCGAAAGACCAGCGCGTGTTCGTGGCGCCGGTCGGTGCGGGCATCGGTGTCGTTGTCTGCCGCGTCGTGCGGATAGACCAGCACGCGCTCCTCCTCCATCGTGAAGAGCGAACCCAGGATGCGCGCGAGATCGAAGGCCAGCGGCAGCACGCGATCGCCGATCCGGAGGTTCTCCACCATCGCGATGCAGGCACCGCCCTCGCGCAATCCGGCGCGGACGCGGTGGAAGACGTTGCGCAGGCCATCGAGGTGCTGCGCGTAGCTCGGGCTGTCGTAAAGCTGGGAGGTTGCCTGCGCACCGGTCCAGCGGCAACCGAAGTAGGGCACGTTCGTCAGGCACAGGTCGAAGGGCGGGAGCGCGGCGTCTTCGAGCGCATCGCACGAGGCGTGCAGGAGCGTCGTGCCGTGGGCGAGGCCGTGGCGCGCCAGCCGCTCGCGGATGAGGTCGATGCGGCCTGCATCGACTTCGCAGCCCAAGGCCTGGCGCTGCTCGAGGCGTGCCGCGAGCAGCGTCGTGCCGAAGCCGGCGAACGGATCGAACACCGTGTCGCCCGGTTGCGAGAACCGGCGCACGAAGGGCAGCATCTGCTCGAGCCATCCGCAATCGCGCCCGCCCATCGGGTCGCGCGCGCGCAGGTCGTCCGGCAGCCGGTAGCGCGGCGATTCATGGTCGAGCATCAGCCAGCTGTGACTGCTCATGGGCAGGCCTTCGCGGTGCGCGTGTCGAGCAGCACGTCGTGCCCCGGCTCCCAGCCGGCGCAGAGCTGTCCGTCGGCAAAGTAGACGAGCTTGTAGACATCGCCGGTCGCGTGGCGCGCGTGCATGGCACCGTAGTCGGCGCTTTCGAAGACGACCGTCAGGCCGTTGTCGGTGCGCAGGCGCAGGTTCCAGAAGTAGTAGCCCTCGGTGAGGCTTTCGAGGGTCCACCCGCGCGAGATGTCGGGGGCGTCGAGGCAGGCCGTCAGCAGCGCGTCCATCGAGACCCGCTGCGTGCGCAGATAGCGCGCGGTGGCGTTGTCGCGATAGCCGTCGTCGAGCCGCGAGAACTCCCGGAAGACGACGGTCCCGGCGCCGCATTGCCGTGCCCACGCGAGGTACGCGGCCACGTCGGTCGGCTGCGCGACGCCGCCGCGCTGGAGGATGCACACGAGCCGCAGCGCCACCGCATCGGCGAGCTGGCGCGCGGTGCGCTCGAACACGACGGGATCGCCGATGGCCACCTCGGGGCGGAATCGCATGATGGCCTGGTTGACCGCGCCGTCGTGGTGGTGGCGGGACAGCTCCAGCCAGCTCATTCCGAAGCCTTGCAGCGCGCGCCGCAGCACCTCGCCCTGCGGGCCGGCAAAGCCTGCGCCGTTGGTGTAGAGCACACGGTCCTCGACCACCGGGCCCTCGCTTTCGCTCGCGGCCAGCGTGTGCAGCAGCCGGAGCATCCAGTCGGCGTCGTCGCTCGTTTCCAGGCCCGAGAGCGACCACGACAGCGGCACGCCGCGCAAGGCCCGCAGCGCGCGGGACAGGCCGTCGAAGTAGTCGGGCGCCGGACGCAGCCGGGACGCCGACGCTCCGCCGTCGGTCTTGCGCAGGTTTTCCGAGCAAAAGCCGCAACGTGCCGAACAAGGCTTCACGGAAGCGTACGGCGTGAACGTGAGGGGCTGCGCAAGGCGCCGCGCGACGCCGCCGATCGTGTGCGTGTGCCAGCGCGCGGCCTCGTTCGAAGGCGGCGTGCGAAGGGTCACCCCGCGCACGGAGCGGCGAAGGCGTTCGAAGAGCGGGGAACTCGCGCTGCGCGGCAGATCGGCCACGGCGATCTGGTCGATCGCGCAGGTCACGGTCCGCATGGCGAGGGGCGTCGACGCATCGGCTTCAACGGGAATGACGGGGCGCATGGCAGGGGCGGGGTTGTCGCACCCGCCACCATACGACAGCGCTGCCTCCGAGGGCGGGAGTGGCTCCCTGCGCGCGCCCGTCACCCTAGCCACCTTGCACCTGCAGACTGCGCATCGTGCGCCCCATCGCCATCCGCCCGAACGCGACCAGCGCGACGATCCAGAAGCACTGCAGCCCCAGCGCGGCCAGCGCATGCCAGCCGCTCAGGTGCCCGAAGTACAGCCGCGCCGGAATATCGAACAGCCCCGCCAGCGGCTGCACCAGCAGCGCGGTCTGCCAGGCGTCGGGCAGCAGCGCCAGCGGCAGCAGGTTGCCCGAGAACACGATGACCACGGGCGTCGCGACCGCCTGGATGCCGCGTTCGTTGAGCGCCGCCGTGGTCGCCACGTTGAGCAGCATCACCATCGCGGTCGAGAGCAACAGGCCCAGCACCACCGACAGCAGGAACGCCGCGCCGGCCATCGCGTTGGCGGGCAATTGCCAGGCCCAGTCGCCCAGCCCCACCAGCGGCAATGCGACCGCCGCGAAGGCCGCCATCAGTGCCACGCGCGGCAGCAGGCGCGCCGCGATCCAGCCGGCCGTGCGCGCGAACCACAGCGCGTAGGCGTCCACCGGGCGCAGCCGGTCGTAGGCGACGGCACCGGTGCGCGCGGCCTGCGCCACTTCGGGGTCGCCGAGCCAGGGCATCAGCACCAGCAGGCCCTGCGCGAGCCAGGTGTAGGTGATGGCCTGGGCCAGCGACATCGACGAGGCAGCGCCCGCGATGGCGCTGCCGCTGTAAAACGCGGCGAACACCATCACCTTGATGCCGCCCCACCAGCACTGCGTGGCAAAGCCCGCGAGCGCCGCCGTGCGGTACTGCAGCATCTGCAAAAAGCGTGAGACGAACGCCGCGACATACGGCCGGGCGAGGTCGCGCGGGCCCATGGCCGGCCTCACGCCTCGGCCGCTCCGTGCATGGCGTAGAAGCGCGCGATCACGGCTTCGATCGCGAGGCCTTCGAGGCGGATGTCTTCCACGGCGTGCGCGCCGGCGATGCGCGCGATGAGCGCGGGCGCGGGAGTCTGCTTGGGGTCGAAGTCGAGCACCAGCGTCTGGCCGTCGCGCGAATGCACGGTGGCGCCGTCGACCTGCACGGGCGGCGTGGCGTCCTGTGCAAAGTCGACGACCAGCCGGCGCTCGGCCATCACCTGCGCGCGCAGCGCCTCGACGGGGCTGTCGGCCAGCACGCGGCCGTGGCCGATGACGATCACACGCTGGGCCAGGGCCTCGATGTCGTGCATGTCGTGCGTGGTCAGCAGCACGGTGGTGCCGCGCTCGCGATTGGCACGGCGCACGAAGTCGCGCACGGCGAGCTTCGAGGGCGCATCAAGGCCGATGGTCGGCTCGTCGAGGAACAGGATGTCGGGCTCGTGCAGCAGCGCCGCCGCGATCTCGGCGCGCATGCGCTGGCCCAGCGACAGCTGGCGCACCGGCTGGTCGAGCACGCGCTCCAGGTGCAGCAGCGCGACCAGCTCGTCGCGCGTCTTGCGGTAGCGCTGCGGATCGACGCGGTAGATGTCGCGCAGCAGGTCGAAGCCGTCGCCCACGGGCAGGTCCCACCACAGCTGCGTGCGCTGGCCGAAGACCACGCCGATGCGCGCCACGTGGCGCTCGCGGTCGGCAAAGGGGTCGCGGCCGTCGACTTCCACGCGCCCGCCGTCGGGCCGCAGGATGCCCGACAGGATCTTGATGGTGGTCGACTTGCCCGCGCCGTTCGGCCCGATGAAGCCCAGCAGCTCGCCGCGCTCCAGCGCGAACGACACGCCCGACAGCGCCTCCACCGTGCGATGGCGGCGCTGCAGCAGGCCGCGCAACGCACCGCGCAGGCCGGGGTCGCGCTCGGACACACGGTAGGTCTTGCGCAGGTTGTCGACGAGGATGTGAGGCATGGTGGAAGGTGCCGCGCCGGCCTGAAAGCGCGGCGGGGGCGGGATGCTACACGAAAGCAGCCGGTACGATCACGGGCCCTTTCGAGAATCCTGTCCATGTCTTCGCCTCCCCTGCCCGCCTCGCCCCACCACCTGTTGCCGCTCGTGCGCTGGCCCGCCGACGCGCGCGCTGCGCTGGTCGGCGTGTTCACCGACATCGACGACACGCTCACCACCGACGGCGCGATCACGCCCGATGCGCTGAAGGCTCTGTCCGACCTGAAGGCCGCGGGCCTCGCCGTGGTCGCGATCACCGGCCGGCCCGTGGGCTGGAGCCTGCCCTTCGTGAACAGCTGGCCGGTCGATGCCATCGTGGCCGAGAACGGCGCGGTGGCGCTACAGCCCGCGGCCGACGGCGGTGTCGAGAAGCGCTACCAGCAGGACGCCGCCACGCGTGCCGCCAACTTCGCGCGCATGCAGGCCGTGCTGGCGCGCATCGAGCGCGAGATTCCGGGCGCCGGCCGCGCCACCGACTCGCCCGGGCGCGAGACCGACATCGCCATCGACCACAGCGAGTTCGTGACGCTGAGCGACGACACCATCGCGCGCGTCGTCGCGCTGATGCGCGGCGAAGGCATGCACGCCACCGTGAGCAGCATCCACATCAACGGCTGGTACGGCGACAACGACAAGCTCGAGGGCGCACGCTGGATCGTGCGCGAACTGTGGGGCCGCACGCTCGACGACGAGATGGACCGCTGGGCCTACGTGGGTGACTCCACCAACGACCAGCTGATGTTCCGCAGCGTCGCGCACAGCATCGGCGTGGCGAACGTGGCGCGCTTCGTGCCGCAGCTGGAGCACCTGCCGCGCTATGTGACGCAGGGTGAACGCGGCGCGGGGTTTGCGCAGGCCGCGCAGGCGGTGCTGTCGGCGCGCTGAGCCGCGCACGAAAAAAAAGGCCCGCGCAGGGCGGGCCAAATGGACCGGTTGAACGACCCTTGGAGAAACTTGCAGGGGTGAGGGTCGCGCGATGCGCGACCCTTCAGGACATCAGAACGTGTGGCGGATGCCGAACTCGTAGCCCATCGAGCTCTTGGCCTGCAGCGCCGTGCGGTTGAACGTGGTGGCGTACGACGGGCCTGCACCCACCGTGAGCCCCGCGCCGTTCTTGTTGCTGACGCGCGCGACCGTGCCGTACAGCGCGGTGCGCTTGGACAGGTTGTGCACGTAGCCCAGCGCGAGCTTGCTGGCCTTCGGATCGGCGTTGTTCACGCCGAACACGGGCACGCGGTTGAAGTCGTACTTGACCTGCGAATACGACGCGCGGATCACGCCCGGGCCGATCGGCACGGTCACGCCCAGCAGGTAGCCGGTGAGGTCCACGTCCTGGCCGGGCGTGAAGATGTTCAGCGCGTTGCGCTCGTCCTTCGAACGCGAGATCTCGCCGAACAGCTTGGCCACGCCGAAGTCGTAGGTCGCGCCGAGGTTGAAGGTCTTGACCTTGCCCGGGCGTGCCACGGCGGCGGCGCCGCTGCCGGTCGTGAAGCTGGTGTCGTTCTGTGCGTAGCTGGCAGCGATGTCGAACGGGCCCGTCGTGTAGCCCAGGCGACCGCCGATGTGGCGGCCGGTGTTGGTGCTGGCGGCGGTGTCGGGCGACAGGCGCGTCTGCTCGGCCAGGCCGTAGGCCACGTTGCCGTAGAAGCCGCCCAGGCGCGGCAGGAAGTACTGCACCATGTTGCTGGCGCGCTTGTAGGTGCCGTTGCTGCCGTAGCCGCTGCCCGGCACGCTGGCTTCGTTGGCGTCGATGATCAGCGAGCCGCCGATGCCGGTGTCGCCGAACGGATCGAACTGTTCTTCGTTCATCACCGTCGCGGTCTTGTCGCGGCCCAGGCGCAGTTCGCCGAAGCTGCCTGCCAGGCTCACGGTCGAACGGCGGGTGAAGTTCGAGACGCCGGTGGCGCCGTCGTCGTTGGTGATCGGGGCTTCGAGCCAGAAGCTGGCCGACAGGCCGCCGCCCAGGTCTTCCACGCCGCGGAAGCCGAGACGGCTCGAGCTCAGGCCCGAATTCGCCAGCTCGCTGCGGCTGGCCTTCACGCTGTAGGCGGGGCCGAAGGGGGTGGTCGAAACGCTCTTGTTCGCTACGTTGCGGTAGGCGGCATCGACCACGCCGAACAGGGTCACGGTCGATTGCGCCGACGCGGCGCCGCAGGCTGCGATGGCAGCCAGAACAAGCAGGGATTTTTTCATTGGTGTCACTCCAGGAGGGGGATGCCGCTGCGCCGAGACCGGGCGCGACTTTGGGACGTCCGGGCCTTGTTGCCGCGAGACTGAGTCCGAGTTTTCCTTCACTGGAAGACAAAGGGATTACATAGGGTTAACGCCTAGATTACGGAGGGATATAGGGGGTGAGTTCAGGACAACGGTCACGGATCGGGGTAGGCGCAGCGCACGCCTCCCCTTTTCCGGCGGGCGCTTACTTCTCCTTCGCCAACCCCAGCTTGTCGATGATCACCTTCTCGCGCACCACCGTGTCCTGCGCGAACTTGGTGTACGTGGCCGAGCTCATGTAGTTGGGCAGCATGTCGTAGCGCCCGAGCGAGGCCACGTAGCTGGGTTCTTCCATCGCCTGCTTGAAGGCGTCGTGCAGCTTCTTCACGACCTCGGGCGGGGTGCCCTTGGGTGCGCCGATGCCGAAGGGCGAGTTCTGCACCACGTCGTAGCCCAGCTCCTTCAGCGTGGGCGCGTCGGGGAACTTGGCCAGGCGCTTCTCGCCCCAGGTGTTGAGCACGCGCAGCTTGCCGGCCTCGACCTGCGGCGCGAAGCCGGTGCTGTCGGCCGCGGCCATGAGCTGGCCGCTGACCACGGCCAGCATCAGGTCGGCGCTGCCCTTGTAGGGCACGTGCTGCAGCGTGATGCCGGCCTTCTGCGCGACGATCTCGGTCGTGAGGTGCGGGCTGGTCAGGTTGCCGGTCGAGCCGTAGGTGAGCTTGCCGGGGTTGGCCTTGGCGTAGGCGACGAAGTCGGCCCAGGTCTTGAAGGGGCTGTCGGCCGGCACGACGATGCCGAAGGCATAGCCGGTGACGTTCAGCACGTAGCTGATGTCCTTGAGCGGGTCCCAGTTGATCTTCGTGGTGTAGCCGAGGCGGAACACGCCCAGCGGAATCTGCGCGACGGTGTAGCCGTCGGGCTGCGCGGTCTGCAGCGCCTGCGCGGGCAGCGTGCCGCCGGCGCCGGGCTTGTTGTCGATGATCACGGGCTGGCCCAGGATCTTGCTGGCGTTGTCGGCCAGCTGGCGCATGGTGATGTCGGTCGGGCCGCCCGCGGGAAAGGCGATCACGAGCTTGATGGGCTTCGCGGGAAAGGCCTGTGCAAGCACCGCCAGCGGCGCAGCGAGGCCGCAGGCGGCCAGCGTGGCGGCACGGAGAAGGGAACGGCGAAACATGACGGAAGGCTCCTGAAGCGTGGATCGAGCCGCGCATTGGGCCCTGCCCCGTCCGGTGCAGCAATCGGGGCTCACCCGACTGCTGTCGCCAGGGCTACTCGCCCCCTCAGCCCGCGGCTTGCGCGAAGCCTTCGAGAACGTTGACCGCGTTCACACCCACCTCGGCGACCGCATAGCCGCCCTCGAACACGAACACCGTCGGCAGGCCGGCGCGCGCGAGGTCTTCACCCATGCGCAGGTAGTCGTCGCTCTTCAGCTTGAAGCCCGAGATCGGGTCGCCTTCGAAGGTGTCGACGCCCAGCGAGACCACGAGCGCGCCGGCCTTGACCTTTGCGATGCCGTCGAGCGCCGTGCCCAGCGCCGCGCGCCAGGCCGTGAAGTCGGTGCCGCGCGGCAGCGGCAGGTTGTGGTTGAAGCCCTCGCCCTTGCCGGCGCCGCGTTCATCGGCATGACCGAGGTAGTACGGGTAGTCGGTCAGCGGGTCGCCGTGCAGGCTGGCGAAGTGCACGTCGCTGCGTTCGTAGAAGATGGCCTGCGTGCCGTTGCCGTGGTGGTAGTCGACGTCGAGCACGGCCACACGCTCGACGCCCGCGTCGCGCAGCGCCTGCGCGGCGACGGCGGCGTTGTTGACGAAGCAGTAGCCGCCGAAGAAGTCCGCGCCCGCGTGGTGGCCCGGCGGGCGCGTGAGCGCGAAGGCGCTGCGCTCGCCGCCGAGGACGCGCTGCGCCGCCGTCCACGCACAGGCCGCGCCATGGCGCGCAGCGGCCCAGCTGCCCGCCATCAGCGGCGTGCCGGCGTCGAACGAAAAAAGGCCCAGGCGCGCGGGAAAGCTCTTCGGCAGAACATCGGTGCGCATGCCGCGCGTGGGCCAGTACGAGGGCAGCGCGTCGCGCGTGGCGTTGGCGGCGTCGAGCGCCACCCACTCGTCCCAGGCATGGGCGATGAAGTCGAGGTAACGCGGTGCGTGCACCTTCGCCAGCAGCGCGTCGTCGAACGCGTCGGGCGCCTGCAGCGGACCGAGGCCGCGCCGTTCCAGCTCGTGCCTCACATGGTCGACGCGGGCGGGCACCTCGAAGCAGGGCACCAGCTCGCCCCGGAACATTTCGACTTGGCCTTGGTGCAGGGCGTGCTGGTCGTTGTAGATGGTGAGCATGAAGCGGCGAAGGGCGTGACGACAGGGCCTGCCATCATGCCGCACGCCGCAGCACCGCCCGGCGCCGCCCCGAGGCGGTGAGGCCGAACAGGTCCTTCGGGTCGTCGAGCTCGGGCACCAGCGCGATCTGTCGGCCCACGCCGCGCTCCAGCGCCAGCTGCTGGATGCAGCGCAGCGCCGTGTAGTCCTCCAGCGCGAAGCCGACCGAGTCGAACACCGTCACCTGCTCGGGCCGCTCGCGGCCCGGCACTTCGCCCAGCAGCACGCGCCACAGCTCGTGCACCGGGAAGTCGGGCGCCAGCTGCTGGATCTCGCCCTCGATGCGCGTCTGCGGCTCGTACTCGACGAACACGCGCGCGCCGCGCAGCACGTCGGGGTGCAGTTCGGTCTTGCCGGGCGAATCGCCGCCCACTGCGTTGATGTGCATGCCGGGCTCGATCATCTCGGGCGTGAGCACGGTCGCGTGGCCCTGGTAGGCGGTGATGGTGGTCACGATGTCGGCGCCGCGCACCGCTTCGGCGGTGGAGTCGGCGCGCACGATCTCCATCGGCGTGCAGGCCGCAAGGTGGCGCACCAGCTTGTCGGTGGCGCGCGGGTCGATGTCGAACACGCGCACCTGCTCGATGCCCAGCAGCGCATGGAAGGCCAGCGCCTGGAACTCGCTCTGCGAGCCGTTGCCGATGAGCGCCAGGCTGCGCGCGTCGGGCCGCGCCAGCGCCTTGGCGGCCATGGCCGATGTGGCGGCCGTGCGCAGCGCGGTGGTGAGCGTGAGTTCGGACAGCAGCACGGGGTAGCCCGTGTCGACCTCGGCCAGCACGCCGAAGGCCATGACCGTGGGCAGGCCGACCTGCGTGTTGTGCGGGTGGCCGTTGACGTACTTGAAGGCGTAGGCGCCATCGTCGGCCACGGGCATGAGCTCGATCACGCCCAGGTGCGAATGGCTGGCCACCCGCGCCTTCTTGTCGAACTCGCGCCATCGCAGGAAGTCGTCGCGCAGCGCGTCGGCCAGCGTGACGAGGAATTCCGGGACGCCGGTCTCATCCACCAGGCGAACCAGGCTGTGCACATCGATGAAGCGGGTCATGGCGCGGCTCCTTGCGTAGCCCTGACACGGCGCTTCATCCGTTCACACGGTCTCCACCATGGCTGATTCAGGATGCGCCTGCGCCAAGGGTTCAAGCCATTGTGCGCCTGTGCGCGTCAACGTGCCAACACGGCCTTTAGAGCTACGCCAGTGTGCGTACCCAATCGCACCACCTCCTCCGGCGGCGCCGCCGCGACGATGCGCCCGCCGGCGTTGCCGCCCTCGGGTCCGAGGTCGAGAATCCAGTCGGCTTCGGCGATCAGGTCGAGGTCGTGCTCGATCACCACCACGCTGTGGCCGCCGTTCACCAGCCGGTGCAGCACGTGGATCAGCTTCTCGACGTCGGCCATGTGCAGGCCCACGGTCGGCTCGTCGAGCACGTACAGCGTGTGCGGCGCCTTCTGGCCGCGGCGGGTGATGTCGTCGCGCACCTTGCTGAGTTCGGTCACCAGCTTGATGCGCTGCGCCTCGCCGCCCGACAGCGTGGGCGACGGTTGCCCCAGCGTGAGGTAGCCCAGGCCCACGTCCTTCAGCAGCTGCAGCGGGTGCGCGATGTTGGGCATGCTGGCGAAGAACTCCACCGCCTCGTCGACCTCCATCTTCAGCACGTCGCCGATGCTCTTGCCGCGCCAGCTCACGGCCAGCGTCTCGGGGTTGAAGCGCGCGCCGTGGCAGACCTCGCACGGCACCTTCACGTCGGGCAGGAAACTCATCTCGATGGTGCGCACGCCTGCGCCTTCGCAGCCCGGGCAGCGGCCTTCGCCAGTGTTGAAGCTGAAGCGCGCCGGGCCGTAGTCGCGCGCCTTGGCTTCGAGGGTGTCGGCAAAGAGCTTGCGGATGGTGTCCCAGAAACCGATGTAGGTGGCGGGGCAGCTGCGCGGCGTCTTGCCGATCGGCGTCTGGTCGACCTCGAGCACGCGGTCGATGACCTCGTAGCCGTCGACGCCGCGGCAGCCGGTCCAGGCCGGGCGCTTGCCCGCGGCATCGGCGTCGCGGCCGGCCTTGGTCATGCGCTGCACCACGATGCCCTGCACGCTGGCCAGCAGCACGTCGCGCGCGAGCGTCGACTTGCCCGAGCCGCTGACGCCGGTGACCACCACGAGGCGGTGCAGCGGCAGCGTGGCCGTCACGTCCTGCAGGTTGTGCAGGTCGGCGCCGTGCACGGTGAGCCAGTTGCCGCTGTCCTCGGCCTTCGGGTCGGGCGAGGGAATGAGGCGGCGCGCCTGCAGCGGGTGCTTGATGGCGTCGCGCAGGTAGCGGCCGGTCTGCGAATCGCCGGCCTTCTGGATGTCGGCCACCGTGCCCTCGGCCACCAGGCGGCCGCCGCGCTTGCCGGCACTGGGGCCGATGTCGATGATGTGGTCGGCGCGGCGGATGGTGTCTTCGTCATGCTCCACCACCACCAGCGTGTTGCCCTTCTCGCCGAGCTTGTGCAGCGCGTTCAGCAAGATCTGGTTGTCGCGCGCGTGCAGGCCGATGGTCGGCTCGTCGAGCACGTAGCACACGCCCTGCAGGTTGCTGCCCAGCTGCGCCGCCAGGCGGATGCGCTGCGCCTCGCCGCCCGAGAGCGTGGGCGCGCCACGGTCGAGCGTGAGGTAGCCCAGGCCCACTTCTTCGAGAAATTCGAGGCGGCTCTTGATCTCGGGCACGAGGTCGCGCGCGATCTCGGCTTCGCGGCCGTTGAGCACCAGCCCTTCGAACCACTGGCGCACCTCGGTCACGCTCATGCGCGCCAGCTGCGTGATGCCGATGCCGCCCGAGCCGTCGGCCGCGGTGCCGAAGCCCACGGCGCGCGCGGTGGCGTTCAAGCGCGTGCCTTCGCAGGTCGGGCAGGCCACATCGGCGAGGTCTTCGACCTCGGGCTCGGCGAAGGTCTGTTCGCGGCCCTTGTTGTCGTCGTCGCGGATCGAATCGTCGAAGACCTTGCGCTGGTCCTTGCTGAGCTTCACGCCCGTGCCCACGCAGTCGGGACACCAGCCGTGCTTGCTGTTGTAGCTGAACAGGCGCGGATCGAGCTCGGCATAACTGGTGCTGCACACCGGGCAGGCGCGCAGCGTGGAGAACACCTGCACGCGGCCGATCCCCACGGCGGACACGCCGGCCATCATGGCGGCGCGCAGGCCGTCGAGTTCGCTCAGCACATGCACGACGCCCTTGCCGTGCTCGAGCGCCCGGGTGAGCGCCGCGCGCAGTTCGTTCTCCTGCGAGGGCAGCACGTCGAGGCTGGCCACGGGCAGCTCGATGCTGTGTTCCTTGAAGCGGTCGATGCGCGGGAAGCCCGTGGTCGGCAGGAAGTCGCCGTCCACGCGCAGGTGCGTGAAGCCGCGCGGGCGCGCCCAGTCGGCCAGCTCGGTGTACACGCCCTTGCGGTTGCTCACCAGCGGCGCGAGCAGGCCGATGTGCTGGCCCTTGAAGTTGCGCATGAGCTGCGCGGCGATGCTGTCGGGCGTCTGCGGCCGCACGGCCGCGCCGTCGTGAATGCAGTGCTGGATGCCCAGCTTCACGTACAGCAGGCGCAGGAAGTGCCACACCTCGGTGGTGGTGCCCACCGTGCTCTTGCGGCCGCCGCGCGACAGGCGCTGCTCGATGGCCACCGTGGGCGGAATGCCGTACACCGCGTCCACCTCGGGCCGGCCCGCCGGCTGCACGATGCTGCGCGCATAGGCGTTGAGCGATTCGAGGTAGCGGCGCTGGCCTTCGTTGAAAAGAATGTCGAACGCGAGCGTCGACTTGCCCGAGCCGCTCACGCCCGTCACCACGCTGAACTTGCCGCGCGGAATGTCCACGCTGAGGTTCTTCAGGTTGTGCTCGCGCGCGTTGACGATCTCGATGGCGTTGCCGCCGGGCGCCGTCTTCGCGTTGGCGATGTAGCGGCGCGCGGCGCGCTCGGCCACCTTGTAGGCACCGGGGCCGACAGCCAGTTCGTAGTCCGCCAGCGCCGCGCCGGTGAGCGAGGCGCGGTTCTCGCGCAGCTGCTCGGGCGTGCCTTCGGCCACCACCTGGCCACCGCCCTCGCCGCCTTCGGGGCCGAGGTCGATCAGCCAGTCGCTGGCGCGGATCACGTCGAGGTTGTGCTCGATGACGATCAGCGAATGGCCCGCGTCGAGCAGCTTGCGCAGCGCGCGCATGAGCCGCGCGATGTCGTCGAAGTGCAGGCCGGTGGTCGGCTCGTCGAACAGGAACAGCGTGCCCTTGCGCGCCACCATCTGGCGGCTCGCGGTCGCGCTCTTGGCGGCCTCGGCCAGGAAGCCCGCCAGCTTCAGGCGCTGCGCCTCGCCGCCCGAGAGCGTGGGCACGGGCTGGCCGAGCTTCACGTAGTCCAGGCCCACGTCGACGATGGGCTGCAGCACGCGCAGCACGTCGCGGTCGGTGTCGAACAGCGCCGCGGCCTCGGCCACGGTGAGCTCCAGGATGTCGGCCACGTTGTAGCCGCGGCCCTTGCGCTCGATCTTCACTTCGAGGATCTCGGGCCGGTAGCGCTTGCCGTCGCAGTCGGGGCAGCGCAGGTACACGTCCGACAGGAACTGCATCTCGACGTGCTCGAAGCCCGAACCGCCGCAGGTCGGGCAGCGCCCGTCGCCGGAGTTGAAGCTGAACTTGCTCGCGGTGTAGCCGCGCTGGCGCGACAGCGCCGCGGTGGCGAAGATCTCGCGGATGGCGTCCCACGCGCCCACGTAGCTCGCGGGGTTGGAGCGCGCGGTCTTGCCGATGGGCGACTGGTCGACGAACACCACGTCGCCCAGGTGATCGGCGCCGAGCATGCGATCGTGCGCGCCCGGCGTCTCGGTGGCCTTGCCGAAGTGGCGCATGAGCGCGGGCGCCAGCACGTCCTGGATGAGCGTCGACTTGCCCGAGCCGCTCACGCCGGTCACGCACACGAGGCGCGCGAGCGGAAAGTCGACCGTGATGTTCTTCAGGTTGTGCTCGCGCACGCCCTCGAGGATGAGCCGGTGCGTGTTCTCGCTCACGAGCCGCTTGAAGCCCATGCCGATCTTCTTGCGCCCGCCCAGGTACTGGCCGGTGAGCGTGTCGGCGTCGCGCAGCTGGTCAGTGCCGCCGTCGAACACGATCTGCCCGCCGCGCGCGCCAGGGCCGGGGCCCATGTCGATCACGCGGTCGGCCGCGAGCATCACGGCCGGGTCGTGCTCGACCACCACCAGCGTGTTGCCCGCATCGCGCAGGCGCAGCATGGCCTCGGTGATGCGGTTCATGTCGCGCGGGTGCAGGCCGATGCTAGGCTCGTCGAGCACGAACAGCGTGTTGACCAGCGAAGTGCCCAGCGCCGTGGTGAGGTTGATGCGCTGCACCTCGCCACCGCTGAGCGTGCGGCTCTGGCGGTCGAGCGTGAGGTAGCCGATGCCCACGTCGTGCAGGTAGCGCAGGCGCGTGGTGATCTCCTCGAACAGCAGCTTCAGCGCTTGGGCTTCCCCTTCGCTCGCAGGGCTGCCGTTGCCGTGGTGCTCCACGCGATCGAAGAACTTGCGCAGCCGCTCGATGGGCAGCAGCATCAGGTCGTGCAGGCACAGGCCGGGCAGCGCCTCGAGCTGCGCGCGGCTCCACTTCGCGCCGGTGGGCAGGAAGCGCTTTTCGGGCGGCAGCACGGCGTCGGCGTCGTCCTTGCTGCCGATGCGCCACAGCAGCGGGTCGAGCTTCAAGCGCGCGCCGCTGCAAACCGGGCACGGCGTGTAGCTGCGGTACTTCGACAAGAGCACGCGGATGTGCATCTTGTAGGCCTTGCTCTCCAGGTAGCCGAAGAAGCGGCGCACGCCGTACCACTGCTTGTTCCAGTTGCCGTCCTTGTAGTTGGGCGTGCCCTCGATCACCCAGTGCTTCTGCTCCTCGGTGAGCTTGTTCCACGGCGTGTCGCGCGGAATGCCGGCCGCCTCGGCGTGGCGCATGAGGTCGTCCTGCGCCTCTTTCCACGCGGGCGTCTGGATGGTCTTGATGGCGCCGGCGCGCAGCGTGAGCTTGTCGTTCGGGATCACGAGCCCCAGGTCGACGCCGATCACGCGGCCGAAGCCGCGGCAGGTGTCGCAGGCGCCCACCGCCGAGTTGAACGAGAACATCGACGGGATGGGGTCGGTGTAGCGGATGTCGCTTTCGGGGCAATGCAGGCCGGTGGAGAACTTCCACACATCCGTCGGCGCGTTTTCGTCGGCGCCCGTGGCATGCACGGTGACGCGCCCGCTGCCGCGCTTGAGCGCCACCTCGATCGCCTCGACCACGCGCGCGCGCTCCGCGCTCGAGATGCGGAAGCGGTCGGCCACCACGTCGAGCACCTTGCGCGGGCCGGTGGGCGTGGCCACCTCGCGCTCGGCCTGCACGCGCGTGAAGCCGCTGGCCGACAGCCACTGCGTCACTTCGTCCGCCGTGGTGCCGGCCGGCAGCTCGACCGGGAAGGTGATGACGATGCGCGGATCGCCCGCGGCCGCCGCGCGCTCGGCGATCTGCGCATAGATGCTGTCGGGCGAGTCGTGGCGCACCGGCAGCGCGGTCTCGCGGTCGAACAGCTGGGCCGCGCGCGCGTAGAGCAGCTTCAGGTGGTCGTTCAGCTCGGTCATCGTGCCGACCGTGGAGCGCGAGGAGCGCACCGGGTTGGTCTGGTCGATGGCGATGGCGGGCGGCACGCCCTCCACCTTGTCGACGGCGGGCTTGTCCATGCGGTCCAGGAACTGGCGCGCGTAGGCGGAAAAGGTCTCCACGTAGCGGCGCTGGCCTTCGGCGTAGAGGGTGTCGAACACGAGGCTCGACTTGCCCGAGCCGCTGGGCCCGGTGACCACGGTCATCTCGCCGGTGCGGATGTCGAGGTCGAGGTTCTGGAGGTTGTGCTGGCGCGCGCCGCGAATCCGGATGGAGCCCTGTGTCATGAGTGCCTTGGGGGGTGGGGCAAACATTCTAGGGAGTGCTTCGTGACGCTTCGACCCACGCCGGCGCATGGGCGGCGCCCGCGCAGGGGTTTGTCTGGATGCGTCCAAAGACACTTTATGAAACAAATGCGACATTTGTTTTCACAATTGTTCAGCGAGTCTCCCGAAGGCTCCGAAAGGCTTTCATGACGAAGAAGAAAGTGGCAGGTTCACGGCACGCGCTAGGCGTGGCGGCCCTGCTGGCGCTGTGCGCAATGGGCGCCTCGGCCCAGATCGTGATCGGCCAAACCGCGGGCATGACCGGCTCGGTGGCCGCCAGCGTGAACGAGACCATCGGCGGCGCGCAGCTGGTGATCGACGCGGCCAATGCCCAGGGCGGCATCCACGGCGAGAAGATCGAGGTCATCCGCATGGACGACGCCTTCGACGTCAAGCGCGCGGGCGATAACGCGCGCGTGCTGATCGAGGACAAGAAGGTGCTCGCGCTCTTCATGAGCCGCGGCACGCCGCACTCGCAGGCCATCATCCCGTACCTGGACAAGAACGAGGTGGCGCTCATCGGCCCCTCGACCGGCGCGATGGTGCTGCACAAGCCGCTGCAAAAGCATGTGTTCAACGTGCGCGCCACCTACCAGCGCGAGGCCGAGAAGGCGGTGCAGCACCTGCTGACCATCGGCCTCACGCGCATCGCCGTGGTCCACGTGACCGACTCGTTCGGTGCCGACGCGCTGCAGGGCGCGATGAACGGCTTCACCAAGGGCAAGGCCCAGCCGATCGCGACCGTGCCGGCCGACCGCGAGAAGCCCGACTACAAGACCATCGTGCCCGCCATCATGAAGGCCGATGCGCAGGCGGTGGTGTGGATCGGCTCGGGCGTGGCGGTGGTCGACGGCATCAAGGCGCTGCGCGCCGCGGGCTCGGCGGCGCAGGTGGTCACGCTGTCGAACAACGCCTCGTCGGGCTTCATCAAGCAGCTGGGCGACGCCAGCCGCGGCGTGATCGTGACGCAGGTGTTCCCCAGCGAGCGCTCGATGGGCCAGCCGATGGTGAAGGAGGCGCTGACGCTGGCCCGCGCCAAGGGCCAGGGCGAGCTGTCGCCGGCTGCGCTCGAAGGCTTCGCCTCGGCCAAGGTGCTGGTGGAGGCCTTGCGCCGCGCGGGCCCCAAGCCCACGCGCGCCAAGGTGCTCGCGGCGCTCGAAAGCCTCAAGGGCTACGACCTGGGCGGCGGGCTCGAGGTGAGCTACTCGCCGCAGGACCACAGCGGCATCGACTTCGCGGACCTCGCGATCATCAGCGAAGGCCGCTTCAAGCGCTGACGCGCGCCCCGTTGCGTTACTTCGCGGCGGAAGCCGCGGCGGCCGGTGCCGACGCGCCGGGCGCCGGCGTGGCCGCCGGTGCGGGGGCGTGCGTCGTGTCGCCGCCGTGCTTCTCGCCGGACATGTCGATCTTGTCGCCGCCCATCGAAATCACATACAGGGCAATGGCGGCGAAGATGACGAAGCCGACTACGATTTTCCACATGGGTACTGTCTCCTGAGAAGTTGCAAAAGGGGAGGAAGAGGGCTCAAGAAAAAGGCCTCATGCCGCGGGGCATGAAGCCTCTTTGTTGAACGGAGGGCATCCGCCGCGCGGCCCCCTCCAGATGCCGCCGATCAGTCGTTGGCGTAGATGTCCACGTCCTTGGTCTCGCGGATGAACAGCGTGCCGATCACCAGCGTGATGCCCGCGATGATGATCGGGTACCACAGGCCGTTGTACATGTTGCCGGTCGAGGCCACGATGGCGAAGGCGGTGGTCGGCAGCAGGCCGCCGAACCAGCCGTTGCCGATGTGGTACGGCAGGCTCATCGAGGTGTAGCGGATGCGCGTGGGGAACATCTCGACCAGCATCGCGGCGATCGGGCCGTAGACCATGGTCACCAGCAGCACCAGCCAGAACAGCAGCACGATGGTCAGCACCTTGTTGATCTTGGCGGGGTCGGCCTTGGACGGGTAGCCCGCGACCTTCAGGTCTTCGGCCACGCCCTTCTTGAAGGCGGCGATGGCCTTGACGCTGGTCTCGTCGAACTTGGAGTTCGCGACCACGCCGGTGGGCGCCTCGACGGTCTTGTCGCCGATCTTCACGACGGCCGCGGAGCCGGGCGCGCCGGCCACGTTCTCGTAGCTCACCGAGTTCTGCACGAGGTAGCGCTTGGCGATGTCGCACGAGCTCTTGAAGTCGATCTCGCGGGCCACGGGGTTGCCCTGGAACGAGCAGGTCTTGGGGTCGGCCGTCACGGTGACGCCGGCCGTGGCTTGTGCGCGGGCCAGGTCGGGGTTGGCGGCTTCGGTCAGCATCTTGAAGACCGGGAAGTAGGTGACCACGGCCAGCAGGCATCCGGCCATGATGATCGGCTTGCGGCCGATCTTGTCGGACAGCGTCCCGAAGATCACGAAGAAGGGCGTACCGAGCAGCAGCGCGGCGGCGATCATCAGGTTGGCGGTGGTCGCATCGACCTTGAGCTGCTGCGTCAGGAAGAACAGCGCATAGAACTGGCCCGAGTACCAGACCACGGCCTGGCCGGCCGTGAGGCCGATCAGCGCCAGGATCACGATCTTCAGGTTCTTCCACTGGCCGAAGGATTCGGCGAGCGGCGCCTTCGAGGTCTTGCCCTCGGCCTTCATCTTCTGGAAGGCCGGCGACTCCGACAGCGTCAGGCGGATCCACACCGAGATGGCCAAGAGCAGGATGGAGACCAGGAACGGAATGCGCCAGCCCCACTCGCCGAAGGCCTGCTCACCGAGCCAGGTGCGCACGCCCAGGATCACGATCAGGCTCAGGAACAGGCCGAGCGTGGCCGTGGTCTGGATCCACGAGGTGTAGGCACCGCGCTTGCCGTGCGGCGAGTGCTCGGCCACGTAGGTGGCGGCACCGCCGTACTCGCCGCCGAGCGCCAGGCCCTGCAGCATGCGCAGCGCGATCAGGATCACCGGCGCCGCGACGCCGATGGTCGCGTAGCTGGGCAAGAGGCCGACGATGAAGGTCGACAGGCCCATGATCAGGATCGTCACCAGGAAGGTGTACTTGCGACCGATCATGTCGCCCAGGCGGCCGAACACGATGGCGCCGAACGGGCGCACCAGGAAGCCGGCGGCGAACGCCAGCAGCGCGAAGATGAAGGCCGCGCCCGCATCCAGGCCGCTGAAGAACTGCTTCGCGATGATCGCGGCGAGCGAACCGTACAGATAGAAGTCGTACCACTCGAACACGGTGCCGAGCGAGGAGGCGAAGATGACCTTCTTCTCCTCCGCGGACATGGGCCGGGGGGCCGGATGCGGCACTCCCCTTGAATCTAGCGTGGCTGCCATCGTCGTCTCCTGGTGTGTATGTATGCGTCCATCGGTTCCCGGCATTCGGGACCGTGGGGCATTCTTGGAGGCGCGACTGACCCGAGGCTTTCGCGAAACTGAACGGGCGCTTACGGTTTAGGGTGAAACCCGCGCTGCTCGTTTCAGCCTGTAAGAAACAAGGACCCTGCGCGGGTTTGCCCTCAGTCCTTGCTGCGAAGCAGCAAAAAAGCCTCAGCTCTTGCGCAGCAACGAGGGCCGCTGGTCGGCGCCGGTCCATTGCGGACCGTCGAACCAGGCATCGCCCTGCAGGTAGGCGCGCAGCATCGCCAGGCCGTCGAAGCCCCAGAACAGGCGCCCGTCGACCACGTAGCACGGCACGCCGAACACGCCCTGCGCCACGGCCTCGTCGGTGTTGCGCTTGAGCAGGGCCTTGTTCTCGTCGCCGTTCACGTCGCGCTTGGGTTGCAGCTGCGCCGTGAGCGCGCCCAGCCGCGTGGCATCGCCCGCCTCTTCGCCGCCGCGCCACACATGGCGAAAGAGGGTCTCGGCCGCGAGGCGGCAGATGCTGCCGTCGTCGCCCGTGGCCACGGCCAGGCGCAGGTGCGGCAGCGGGTTGTAAGGGTGCGAGGCCGGCATCTCGATGGGGATGCCGTGCGCCTGGCCCAGCCACAGCACGTGGCGGTAGGTCCAGCTGCGCTTGGAGGGAATCTCCGCCGGCCCGAGCTGGCCGTGGTGCTTGAGCAGCGCGCCCAGCAGCACCGGCTTGTAGGCCACGCTCACGCTCAGGCCTTCGAGCGCCTCGGGCAGGTGCTCGAACGCCAGGTGCGCGTAGGGCGAGATGAAATCGAGATAGAAGTCGATGTGCTTCATGCGTCGTGGTCTCCTGTGGTGGGTTCGGGCACGCGCCAGATGCCGGCCTGGGCCCGCAGTTCGATCGCGCGCCACACCTGGCGGCGGCTGTCGTCTTCCATCTTGCTCCAGCCGGCGATCTCGGGGATGGTGCGCAGGCACCCTTCGCAGAAGCCGCTCAGGCGGTCCATGCGGCACACCGACGAGCACGGCGAAGGCACCTCGCCGTCCATGCGCTGCACGGTCCCGGCGCGCTCGGCGAGCGCATGCGCTTCGTCGAAGTTCACACCACGTCGGCCACCGGCGCGCCGGTGAGCTTCTCTAAATCGGTCGGGTGCAGCTGGAACACGGCGTGCGGATGGCCCGCGGCGGCCCAGATCTCCTCGAAGCGGAACAGCTCGCGGTCGATGAGCACCACGGGCTTCGTCACATGCCCCACCGGCGACACGCCGCCGATGGTGAAGCCGGTGCGCGCCTTCACGAAGTCGGCGTCGGCGCGGCCGGTCTTGCCGACGATGGCATCGACCTTCTTCTCGTCGACGCGCTTGTCGCCCGAGGTGATGACCAGCACCGCCGCCTCGTCGCTCTTGCGGCGGAAGATGATGCTCTTGGCGATCTGCCCGACCGAGATGCCGAGCGCGTCGGCGGCCTGCTGCGCGGTGCGGCAGGCGTCGTCGAGCATGCGGGGCGCATGGGGATGGCCGGCGTCCTGCAGCACGCGGGAGACGCGCTGGACACCTTCAGGGAGGGAATGGAGTTCGGAGCCGCACATGGCAAGTTCTTCGAGGTTCGTGGGGGGCGTTCGCCCTGCGTTGCAAGGCCCCGAGCATACGGAAAAGCCCCGCGCACCGACGCCACCGCCCCCATCCGCCCTTCAACCCCGGCGCACCAATGCGGAGAGCACCGGCGCACGACGCCCGTGCGCGGCGTGCCGGCCCCGGTCCGCTTCGGTGCGCCACCGGCCGATGAGCCCCGCCGCACGGGCTTTTGAGCGCGGCACGCTTATTGCTGAACAGGGTTGCGACCCACCGGCCTCTGCGGCGGGTTCGCAATGCCTCCGCTAACGACGGCGGGGTTCAAGCGCACCGATGGCCGCCCGCCGCCGGTTCGTCTGCTCCAACCCATTTCGCATCCGTTCCGTCGCGGGGGCCCCAACGACGCTGTCTGTTCGACAGCGGCTGCGGGGGCGCCTTCCAGGGCCGGTTGCGTGCAGGACCCCCAATGAAGATCGCAGTCATCGGCCACGGCATGGTCGGCCACAAGTTCCTCGAGCAACTCCACACGCTCGGCATTCCCGGCGCACAGGTCACCGTGCTGTGCGAAGAGCCGCGCCCGGCCTACGACCGGGTGCACCTGTCCGAATACTTCTCCGGCAAGACGGCCGACGACCTGTCGCTGGTCGAGCCCGGCTTCTTCGAGCGCAGCGGCTTCACGCTGCGCCTGGCCGCGCGGGCCGTGGCCGTCGAACGGCGCAACAACACCGTGACCACGGCCGACGGCGAGGTGATCGCCTACGACAAGCTGGTGCTGGCCACCGGCTCCAACCCCTTCGTGCCGGCCGTGCCGGGCCGCGACCGGCCGAACTGTTTTGTCTACCGCACCATCGAGGACCTGGACGCCATGAAGGCCTGCGGCGCCAAGTCGCGCAGCGGCGTGGTGGTGGGCGGCGGCCTGCTGGGCCTGGAATGCGCCAAGGCGCTGCGCGACATGGGCCTGGAGACGCACGTGGTCGAGTTCGCACCGCGCCTGATGGCGGTGCAGGTCGACGAAGGCGGCGGCCGTGCATTGCGCGGCAGCATCGAGGCGCTGGGCCTGCACGTGCACACCGGCCGCAACACGGTGGAGATCGTCGACGGCGCGAGCGCGCGGCACCGCATGGTGTTCGCCGACGGCACGCACCTGGAGACCGACATGATCGTGTTCTCCGCCGGCATCCGGCCGCGCGACGAACTGGCGCGCCAGAGCCTACTGGCCGTGGGCCCGCGCGGCGGCGTGGCGATCGACAGCCACTGCCGCACCAGCGACCGCAACGTCTACGCCATCGGCGAATGCGCGGCGTGGAACGAACAGACCTTCGGCCTCGTCGCGCCGGGCTACGACATGGCGCGCGTGGCCGCCCGCCACATCGCGGGCCAGGACGACGCGGCCTTCACCGGCGCCGACCTGAGCACCAAGCTCAAGCTGATGGGCGTCGACGTGGCCAGCATCGGCGACGCGCACGGCAAGACACCGAAGTCGCGCGCCTACCAGTACATCGACGAGCGCAAGCAGGTCTACAAGAAGATCGTGGTCAGCGAAGACGGCAAGCAGCTCTTGGGCGCGGTGCTGGTCGGCGACGCCACCGAGTACGGCACGCTGCTGCAGCTGGCGCTCAACGGCATCGCGCTGCCGGACGAGCCCGAGTTCCTGATCCTGCCGTCGAGCGACGGCAAGGCCAAGCCGGGCCTGGGCGTCGATGCGCTGCCCGACAGCGCGCAGATCTGCTCGTGCAACAGCGTCACCAAGGGCCAGATCTGCGAGGCCGTGAGCCAGGGCGTGTGCACGCCCGCCGAGATGAAGGCCTGCACCCAGGCCGGCGCCACCTGCGGCGGCTGCGTGCCGCTGGTCACGCAGGTCATGAAGATGGAAATGGCCAAGCGCGGCATGGCCGTGAACAACCACCTGTGCGAGCACTTCCCCTACTCGCGCCAGGAGCTGTACCACCTCATCCGCGTGGGCGAGATCCGCAGCTTCGCCGACCTGCTCGCCAAGCACGGCAAGGGCCTGGGCTGCGACATCTGCAAGCCGACCGCCGCCAGCATCTTCGCCTCGTGCTGGAACGAGTTCGTGCTCAAGAAAGACCTGGCCGGCCTGCAGGACAGCAACGACTACTTCCTGGGCAACATCCAGAAGGACGGCACCTACTCCGTCGTGCCGCGCATGCCCGGCGGCGAGGTCACGCCCGAGGGCCTGATCGCCGTGGGCCAGGTCGCGAAGAAGTACGGCCTGTACACCAAGATCACCGGCGGTGCGCGCGTGGACATGTTCGGCGCGCGCGTCGAGCAGCTGCCGGCCATCTGGGAAGAACTCATCGCCGCCGGCTTCGAGTCGGGCCATGCCTACGGCAAGTCGCTGCGCACGGTGAAGAGCTGCGTGGGCTCCACCTGGTGCCGCTACGGCGTGGACGACAGCGTCGGCCTGGCCGTGGAACTGGAGAACCGCTACAAGGGCCTGCGCGCGCCGCACAAGATCAAGTTCGGCGTGTCGGGCTGCACCCGCGAATGCGCCGAGGCACAGGGCAAGGACGTCGGCATCATCGCCACCGACAAGGGCTGGAACCTCTATGTGTGCGGCAACGGCGGCATGAAGCCGCGCCATGCCGAGCTGCTGGCGAGCGACCTGAGCAAGGCCGACCTCATCCGCATGATCGACCGCTTCCTGATGTTCTACGTGCGCACGGCCGACCGCCTGCAGCGCACCAGCACCTGGCGCGAGAACCTCGAGGGCGGCCTCGACTACCTCAAGGGCGTGCTGCTGCAGGACACGCTGGGCCTGGGCGCCGAGCTCGAGGCGCAGATGCAGCACGTGGTCGACACCTACCAGTGCGAATGGAAGACCGCGGTGAACGACCCCGCCACGCGCCAGCGCTTCCGCTCCTTCGTGAACAGCGAGAAGCCCGACGAGCACATCGTCTTCGTGCAGGAGCGCGGCCAGAACCGCCCCGCGCGCCCCGAAGAACGCCGCGAGACCAGCGCCGCCTGAGCCAACGACAAGGAAGAAAACCCACCATGACCACAGACACCCAGACCTGGACCGCCGTGTGCGCCGCCGGCGACATCCTCCCCGACACCGGCGTGTGCGCGCTGGTCGACGGCGTACACGTCGCGATCTTCCGCGTCGGCCAGGAACCGTCGCTCTTCGCCATCGACAACGTCGACCCGAAGGCCGGCGCCAGCGTGCTCTCGCGCGGGCTGGTCGGCAGCCTGGGCGAGCGCATCGTCGTGGCCTCGCCGCTCTACAAGAACCACTTCGACCTGCGCAGCGGCGAATGCCTGGAGGCGCCCGAGCACTCGGTGCGCGCGCATGCGGTGCGCGTCGAGGACGGTCGCGTGCTCGTCGCGCTCGCCTGACGCCGCCCTCTTCTCTTTTTTCTTCAGCCTCTCTCCAAGGACCCCGAATGGCCTACCTCGCCCCTGCCGAATTCGTGACCAAGATGGTCGACGCCGGTGAATCCAAGCTGCTGATGTCCACGCGCGACACGCTGATCCGCTCGTACATGGCCGGCGCCATCCTCGCGCTGGCCGCGGCCTTCGCCGTGAGCATCACCGTGAACACCGGCAACGCGCTGGTGGGCGCCATGCTGTTCCCGGTCGGTTTCATCATGCTGTACCTGCTGGGCTTCGACCTGCTCACGGGCGTGTTCACGCTGGCACCGCTGGCCGTGCTCGACAAGCGCCCCGGCGCCACCTGGGGCGGCGTGATGCGCAACTGGAGCCTGGTGTTCGTCGGCAACTTCGCGGGCGCGCTCACCGTGGCCGTATTCATGGCGATCATCTTCACCTTCGGCTTCAGCGAGGCGCCCAACGCCATCGGCGAGAAGCTCGGCCACATCGGCGAAGGCCGCACCGTCGGCTATGCGGCGCACGGCGCGGCCGGCATGCTCACGCTGTTCATCCGCGGCGTGATGTGCAACTGGATGGTCTCGACCGGCGTGGTCGCGGCCATGATGTCGACCACCGTGTCGGGCAAGGCCATCGGCATGTGGATGCCCGTAATGGTCTTCTTCTACATGGGCTTCGAGCACTCCATCGTCAACATGTTCCTGTTCCCCGCCGGCCTGATGCTGGGCGGCAAGTTCACCTTCATGGACTACCTGATCTGGAACGAACTGCCCACCGTGATCGGCAACCTCGTCGGCGGCCTGACCTTCGTGGGCCTCACGCTGTACGCCACGCACTACAAGACGGCGGCCAAGCGCGTCGCCGGCTGAGCCACCGCATCGTTCGCATGCCCGCGCCGCCGCGCAAGCAGCTGCGCGTGACGCTCGGCCAGCATTCGCTGGCGGGGCTTCACGCGCCGGTCAACCAGGACTTCCACGGCGCCATGCTGCCCGAGGGCGCGCTGCTTCTTTCCAAGGGCATCGCCGTGGCGATGGCCGACGGCATCGGCTCCAGCCGCGTGAGCCAGGTGGCGAGCGCGGCGGCCGTGCGCGGCTTTCTCGACGACTACTACGCCACCTCCGACACCTGGTCGGTGCAGCGCGCGGCGCAGCGCGTGCTGGGCGCCACAAACGCCTGGCTGCATGCGCAGACGATGCGCAGCGACGCGCGCTTCGACAAGGACAGCGGCTACGTCTGCACCTTCAGCGCACTGATCCTCAAGGGCCGCGACGCGCACCTGCTGCACGTGGGCGACGCGCGCATCCACCGGCTGCACGCCGGCGCGCTCGAACAGCTCACCGAAGACCACCGCGTGCGCGTGTCGTCGGTCGAGTCGTACCTCGGGCGCGCGCTGGGCGCGGGCGCCCATGTGGAGATCGACCACCGCTGCTGGCAAGCCGAAGTGGGCGAGGTCTACCTGCTGGCCACCGACGGCGCCTACACGCACCTGGACGCCGCCGCCGTGCACGAGGCGCTGGCGCTGCATGCCGACGACTTCGACGAAGCAGCACGCTGGCTCGCGGAAGCTGCGCGCAACCGGGGCAGCACCGACGACATCACGGTGCAGTTGCTGCGCATCGACGAACTGCCCGACGCCGCCGCGCCGCCCGCGCAGCTGCAGCGCGAAGGCCTGGCGATGCCGCCGGCGCTGGCGCCGCGGGCGCGCTTCGAGGGCTTCAGCCTCGTGCGTGAGCTGCACATGAGCGCGCGCAGCCACGTCTACCTGGCCACCGACGACGCCACCGGCCAGCCGGTCGTGCTGAAGCTGCCGTCGGTCGACCTGCGCGACGACCCCGGCTACCTCGACCGCTTCGTGCTCGAGGAGTGGGTGGCGCGGCGCATCGACAGCCCGCACGTGCTCAAGGCCAGCGCCGTCGAGCGCCCGCGTGCGCACCTGTACGTGGCCATGGAGTACGTGGACGGCCACACGCTCGCGCAGTGGATGGTCGACCACCCCCGGCCCGACCTGGACAGCGTGCGCGGCATCGTCGCGCAGCTGGCGCGCGGGCTGCAGGCGCTGCACGGCAAGGAGATGCTGCACCAGGACCTGCGGCCCGAGAACGTGATGATCGACCGCACCGGCACCGTGAAGATCATCGACCTGGCCGCGACCCACGTGGCCGGCCTGGCCGACGGCAGCGGCGAGGCCCGCGCGCTGGCCATCGAAGGCACGCTGCAGTACACCGCGCCCGAGTACTTCACCGGCCACGGCGGCAGCGCGCGCTCCGACCTGTTCTCGCTGGCCGCGATCGTCTACCAGATGCTGTGCGGCCAGCTGCCCTACGGCCTGCAGGTGTCACGCATCCGCACGCAAGCCGACGTGGGGCGCCTGCGCTATGTGCCCGTGCGCCACCTGCGGCCCGAGCTGCCCGCCTGGGTCGATGCCGTGCTGCAGAAGGCGCTGCACCCGCAGGCCGCGAAGCGGCAGCAGGCGGTGTCGGAGTTCGCGCACGACCTGCGCGCGCCGGGCCCGGAGTTCTGGAGTGCGCGGATGCCGCCGCTGATCGAGCGCCGCCCCGTGCTCTTCTGGCAGTGCACCACCGTGCTGCTGGCCGCGGCGGTGCTGCTGCTGCTGGGGCTGCGCGCCTTCGGGCGCTGAGAAATAAGAAGGCTCAGCCCGCGCGCTTGGTGCGGATCGCCTTCGAGGCGCGCGAGTTCGGCTCGCGCCCCAGCGCTTCGCTGATGTACACGCCCGCGTCGATCAGCTTGTCGAGGTCGATACCGGTGGCAATGCCCATGCCGTGCAGCATGTAGACCACGTCTTCGGTCGCCACGTTGCCCGTCGCGCCCTTGGCGTAGGGGCAGCCGCCCAGGCCGGCCGAGGACGACTGGAAGTTCCACACGCCCAGCTCGAGCGCCGCCAGCGTGTTGACCAGCGCCTGCCCGTAGGTGTCGTGGAAGTGGCCGGAGATGGCGTCGACATCGAAGTGCGCCAGCGTGGCCTCCATGGCCGCCTGCACCTTGCGCGGCGTGCCCACGCCGATGGTGTCGGCCACGTCCACGCGCTGCACGCCGATGCCCTTCATCAGTTGCGCGAGGTAGCCGACCTTGGCCGGCGCGATCTCGCCTTCGTAGGGGCAGCCCACGGTGCACGACATGGCGCCGCGCACGGCGATGCCCTTGGCGCGCGCCGCCTCGACCACGGGCGCGAAGCGCTCGATGCTCTCGGCGATCGAGCAGTTGATGTTCTTCTGGCTGAAGGCCTCGCTCGCGGCGCCGAACACCACGATCTCGTCGGGCCACTCTTCGCGCGGCGCGGCGATGGCGGCCTCGAAGCCCTTCATGTTGGGCGTGAGCACCGAGTAGAGAACGCCCGGCTTGCGCGTGATGCCGTGCATCACTTCGGCGTTGTCGGCCATCTGCGGCACCCACTTGGGCGAGACGAAGCTGGTGACCTCGATCTCCTTCAGGCCGGCGTCCTGCAGGCGGTGCACGAGGCCGATCTTGACCTCGGCGGAGACGGGTTGCTTTTCGTTCTGGAGGCCGTCGCGCGGACCGACGTCGACGAGCTTGACCTGGGTGGGGAGTTTCATGGGATGTCTCTGGTGTCGCTGTCGCGGGAGGGTGATGAAAAACCGGCTTCGATTGTCCGACACATGGGCTTGCGCTGCTTGGTACACAAGTCGCGGAAGGTAGCAATGCGCGCCTGTGGGGTTGCAAATGGTGCCAACCGATCGGCCCCGCCGGAAAACAGCCGCTAGACGGTTTCGCGCTGCGCGAAGCCGTCGGGCAGATCGCTCGCGGCTTCGGCCTCGCTCACATCGACCGCCGCCACACGCGCACCGGCCGGCCCCTGGCGCGCCCAGTGCACCAGCGCCTCGACCGCATCGGCCTCGCCGGCCACGAGCGCTTCGACCTTACCGTCGCGCCGGTTGCGCACCCAGCCGCGCACGCCGAGCCGCTGCGCGGCCTGCACCATCGACCAGCGGTAGCCCACGCCCTGCACGAGGCCGTGGACGACGAGATGGCGGGTGATGGTGGCGTGGGCGTTCATGGAAAGTGGGTCAGTACGACTTCGGCAGCCCCAGTGCCTTCTCGGCGATGAAGTTCAGGATCATCTGCGGGCTGACCGGCGCGATGCGCGGGATGTAGCTCTCGCGCAGCAGGCGCTCGACATGGTATTCCTTCGCGTAACCCATGCCACCCAGCGTGAGCACGGCGTTCTGGCAGGCATCGTGCGCCGCCTCGGCCGCGAGGTACTTGGCGGCATTGGCTTCGATGCCGCAGGGCTCGCCCGCGTCGTACAGCGTGGCGGCCTTGAGCATCATGAGGTCGGCCGCCTCCAGGTTGGCCCAGGCGCGCGCGAGCGGATGCGCCACGCCCTGGTTCTGGCCGATGGGGCGGCCGAAGACGACGCGCTCCTGCGCGTACTGCGAAGCGATGCGCAGCGCGGCGCGGCCGATGCCGATGGCTTCGGCCGCGATCAGGATGCGCTCGGGGTTCAGGCCGTGCAGGATGTATTCGAAGCCGCGCCCTTCCTCGCCGATGCGGTCTTCTTCGGGCACTTCGAGGCCGTCGATGAAGAGCATGTTGGAGTCGACCGCCGCGCGGCCCAGCTTGTGGATCTCGCGCACCTCGACCTTGTTGCGGTCCAGCGCCGTGTAGAACAGCGTGAGGCCCTGCGTGGGCTTCTTCACCTGGTCCAGCGGCGTGGTGCGCGTGAGGATCAGCATGCGGTCGGCCACCTGCGCGGTCGAGATCCAGATCTTGCGGCCGTGCAGCAGGTAGCTGCCGTTCGGCTGGCGCACCGCCTGCGTCTTGAGGCTGGTGGTGTCGAGCCCCGCGTCGGGCTCGGTCACGGCGAAGCAGGCCTTCTCGGTGCCCGCGATCAGCGGCGGCAAAAAACGCTGGCGCTGCGCCTCGGTGCCGAACACCACCACCGGGTTGAGGCCGAAGATGTTCATGTGCACCGACGATGCGCCCGACATGCCCGCGCCCGACGCGCTGATGGCACGCATCATCAGCGCCGCCTCGGTGATGCCGAGCCCCGCACCGCCCTGCGCCTCGGGCATGGCGATGCCGAGCCAGCCGCTGTCGGCGACGACGCGGTGGAACTCGTGCGGGAACACGGCGCGGTCGTCGTGGTCGCGCCAGTAGTCGATGGGGAAGTCTTCGCACAGCCGCTCGATGGCCGCGACGAGCGAGCGCTGGTCTTCGTTCAGGGAGAAATTCATTCGCTGTCTTTCAGGAGATCCGGCTGGAGCGTGACGCCGCGCGCGAGCATGCGGTCGATGGCGTCGTCGTCATAGCCCGCTTCGCGCAGCAACTCCACGCTCTGCTCGCCGATGCGCGGCGCGGGCCGGCGGATGGCTGCGGGGGTCACGCTGTATCGACCGACCGGCGCGAGCGTGCGGATGCGGCCTTCGCTCGGGTGGTCGAACTCGGGGAAGAAATCGACGGCACGCAGGTGCGGGTCGTCGAGCAGGCTCTCGGTGGTGTGCAGGCGCGCGACGGGGATGTCGGCGGCTTCGAGCAGCGCCATCCATTCGTCGCTGCCGCGCGTGGCCATCACCTCGGCCACGAACGCATAGACCGCGCCGATGTTCGCGGCGCGCGCCGTGTGCGTGCCGAACATCGGCGAGCTGCGCAGCTCGGGCCGGCCGATCACGTCGAAGAAGGCCTGCCAGTGCTTGTCGTTGTAGATGAGCACGCCGAGGTAACCGTCGGCCGTGGCGTAGGGCTTGCGGTGCTCCGCGAGCAGGCGCGCGTAGCCGGTGGGCCCGAGCGGCGGCTCGAAGCTGTGGCCGCCGAGGTGGTCGCCCATGACGAACTGCGAGAGCGCCTCGAACATCGGCACTTCCACGGCCTGGCCTGTGCCGGTGCGCTGCGCGCTGAGCACGGCCGCGAGCAGCGCGATGGCGGCCTGCAGGCCCACGGCGCGGTCGGCCAGCGTGACGGGCGCGTAGCGCGGCGCACCGCCGCTTTGCTGCGCGAAGAGCGAGGCGACGCCGGCCGCGCCCTGGATGAGGTCGTCGTACGCGGGCTTGCCGGCGTAGGGGCCTTCTTCGCCGTAGCCGAAGGCACCGAGGTAGACGATCTTCGGATTGACCGCGGCCACGGCCTCGTAGCCGAGCCCCAGCCGTGCCATCGCCTGCGGGCGCGTGTTGTAGATGAGCGCATCGCAGCCCGCCGCGAGCCGCAGGCAGGCCTCGCGGCCTTCGGGCTGCTTGAGGTCGAGCACGATGGAGCGCTTGTTGCGGTTCAGGTGCATCGCCATCGCGCCCATGCCGGCATGGCGCATCGGGCCGACGGCGCGCAGGTTGTCGCCCGATGGTGGCTCGACCTTGATGACGTCGGCGCCGAGGTCGCCGAGCGTCTGCGTGGCGTACGGGCCCATCACCACGGCCGTGAGGTCGAGGATGCGGATGCCTTCGAGGGGGCCGGTCGCGCCGCTCATTCGGGTTGGATGCCCGCGGCCTGGATCAGTCTCTTCCACTTCGCCAGCTCGGACACAGTGAAGGCCCCGAGTGCTTCCGGCGTGCTGCCGAACGCATCGAAGCCCAGCTTGCTCACGCGCTCGCGGAAGGCGGCGCCGTTCGCCATCTCCGACAGCGCCTTGTTGAGCTTGAGCACGACATCGCGCGGCGTGCCGGCCGGCGCGAACACGCCGTTCCACGAGGTGATGTCGAAGCCCTTGAGCTCGGGCGTGTCGGCCAGCGGCGGCAGTTCGGGAAAGAGCTTGGTGCGTTCCTGCGTGGTGACCGCAATGGCGCGCATCTTGCCGGCCTTGACCGTGGCGAGCCCCGCGGCGAGGTCGACCACCATCATCGACACCTGCCCGCCGATGAGGTCGGCAATGGCCGGCGGCGTGCTCTTGTAGGGCACGTGCAGCATCGGGATGCCGCTCATGCGCGACAGCGTGGCGCCGCTCACGATGCCGGTGCTGTTGCCGCTGGCGTAGGTCAGCTTGCCCGGGTGCGCGCGGCCCCAGGCCAGCAGCTCGGCCACGCTCTTCACCGGCAGGTCGTTGTTCACCACCAGCATGAACGGCAGGTTGCCCATGCGGCTGACGGGCGCGAAGTCTTTCACCGGGTCGTAGGGCAGCGACTTCATCAGGCTCGGGTTGGCCGAGTGCGTGGTGTTGGTCGTCATGAAGAGCGTGTAGCCGTCGGGCGGCGCCTTGGCCACCAGCTCGGCCGCGATCACGCCGCTGGCGCCGGCCCGGTTGTCGACGATCACCGAGGCCTTGAGCGCCTCGCCCAGCATCTGCGCGGTGATGCGCGCCACCGCGTCGGTGCCGCTGCCAGCCGCGAAGGGCACGATGAGCTTGATCGGCTGCTTCGGGTAGCCGCCGTCCTGCGCAAAGGCCCAGGGCGCGGCGCCCACGAGGCCCGCCGCAGCGCCGATGGAAATGAAACGGCGGCGGCTTTCCACCGCGACTGTTTCTGTCGCGTTCTTCGTCTGCATGGTTGTGTCTCCGGGGTTGTCGTTCAGGGCCGGATCACGCGCTCCGGCGATTCCTCGTACGGTGGGCTGTAGATCACCAGCACGCGCACCGGCTCGTCGCTCACCACCGTGAAGGTGTGCATCGCGTCGGCCGGAAAAAAGCAGCTGTCGCCAGGATGCAGCTCCTGCCGCTGGCCGCCCACCTCGGCGACCGCGCGGCCTTCGAGCATGTAGCAGACCTGTTCGATGCCCGGGTGCGCATGCGGCAGCGCGCCCTTGCCCTTCTGGATGTGGCCCACCAGCACCTCGAGCTGCTTCGCACCCACCGTCTCGGGACCGATCAGGCGCTTGTTCAGCGTGCCGGTGTGGTTGGCGGGGTGGTAGCCGGTGATCTCGTCCTCGCGGACGAAGTAGCGCGCGGCAGCAGCAGTGGCGGGTGCGGTCATCGGGGGTTCTCTGTCTTGGGTTCGATCGCCAGGCAGGCCGAGCGCAGCATCGCGGCGATGTCGTCGATGCGCGCTTCCATGCGGTAGCGCGGGCCGGCCACCGAGATCGCGTAGGCCTCGCCACCGATGCGCAGCGGCCAGGCCAGGCCGATCAGGTCGGGAATGCTTTCGCCGAGGTTGCCGTACCAGCCGCGAGCGGCACCGCGCTGCAGCTCGGCCTCGATGGCGTCGGCGGTGGTGAGCGTAGCGTCGGTCAGCGGCGCGAGCGTCATGCCCTCGAGCAGCTTGCGGCGCGCCTCGGGCGCGAGCGTGGACAGCAGCGCGCGGCCCAGCGAGTTGGCGTACGCGGGGCGCGTTTCGCCCGACTCGGCCGTGTAGCGGATGCGCTGCGGCGCGCTCAGCACGTCGAGGTAGACGACGTGCTCGGCATCGCGGAACTTGCCGAATACCACCGTTTCGCAGGCGGCGTCGCGCAGTTCCTCGAGCGTGGCCTTCACCCGGTCGAGCACCGGGTCGTGCGCGGCGATGACCTGCGCCATGGCCAGCAGCCGGCCCGTCGGGTAGTAGCCCTGGCGGCGGCCGGTCTCGTACATGTAGCCCTGCTCTTCGAGCGTGCGGATCAGGCCCAGGCAGCTGGACACCGGCATGTCGAGCAGCCGCGCCATCTCGGACAGGGCCAGCGGCTGCTTCTCCCGGGCAAAGAGCTCGACGATCTCGATGACGCGAAACGCTGTTTTCACAACCATGAAGAAATTTTCTCGTATGTGAAAAACAAAAGCGTCGGGGTTTTCCCCCGCCGGCCGCGTGTCAGCCGGACCGTCGTCGTCGGCGCAGGGGCGTCAGTAGCCCCGGACGGGATCGACGATGCCGGCGATCGGCAGGCCCTGCTCCATCGCGCGGATCTTCCCGGCGATCTGGGCGATGGACTCCTCGCGCAACGTGCGCGCCGAGCCGTGCGGCGTGACGGTGATCTTCGGGTGGCGCCAGAAGGCATGGTCGGCCGGCAGCGGCTCGACCTGGAACACGTCGAGCGTGGCGCCCGCGAGCTGGCCGGCGTCGAGCATCGGGATCAGGTCGTCTTCGACCAGGTGGCCGCCGCGCGCGATGCTGATGAGGTAGCCCTCGGGCTTGAGCTTGCCCAGCGTGGTGCGGTTCAGGATGCCGCGCGTGGACTCGGTCAGCGGCAGCAGGTTGACCAGCACGCGCGTGGAGGCCAGGAACTCGTCGAACTGCGCCTCGCCGCTGAACACCTGCACGCCGTCGAGCGCCTTGGGCGAACGGCTCCAGCCGAGCACCGGAAACTCGAACTGCGCCACGGCCTTGGCCACGCGCTCGCCGAGCACGCCCAGGCCCATGATGCCGACCGGGAAGTCGCGCCGCAGCTTCGGCTTGCGGTAGCTCCACTTGCCCTCGCGCGCATCCGCTTCGTACACGTCGAACTCGCGGAAGTGACGGATGAGCGTGTGGCACACGTACTCGGCCATCTGCACCGACATGCCCGCGTCGTCGAGGCGCACGATGCGCGTGTGCGCCGGCACCTTGAGCTTGAGCAGCGCATCGACGCCCGCGCCGATGTTGAACAGGCCTCGCAGGTCGGGTTGCTCGTCGAGGAACTGCTGGGGCGGTGCCCACACCACGCCGTGGTCGGCCTGCGGCGCGCCGGGCGTCCAGGCTTCGATGATGGCTTCGGGGAGTTCGGCCTTCAGGCCATCGATCCAGGGATCGGGACGGTTGTCGGTGAGGTAGACGGAGATTCGCATGGGCGCCATCTTAGAAGGCACCGGCTTGTTGCGTCGCGCGCCATCTCCTATGCTCGACCGCATTCAGCCACCCAGGAGACACCTTCCATGATCAAAGTCAGCGTGATGTACCCCCACACCCCCGGCGCGCGGTTCGACCACGACTACTACCGCGACCAGCACATGCCGATGCTCAAGGCCCGCATGGGCGACGCCTGCCTCTCGTACACCATCGACAAGGGCCTGGGCGGCGGCGCACCGGGTTCGCCGCCCACGTATGTCGGCATGTGCCACGTGTTCGCCGAATCGGTCGAGTCCTTCCAGAAGGCCTTCGGCCCGCACGTGAAGGAGATCATGGGCGACGTGAAGAACTACACCGACATCGCGCCGGTGATGCAGATCAGCGAAGTGGTGGTGGGCTGACGGGCTCCTGCCCCAGGTCCGTCGGAACACGCGCCATCAACCCCACGCCCGGCACGTAGCCCCGGTCCGGTTCGTCGAACTGCGTGGGGTCGACACTCCACGCACCGGCGAGCGCCGTGACGTCTTCTTCGCCGGGCATGACGCTGCGGCCACTCGGACGGACCTGCCGGCTGGCGTCTCGCCGCGACATGCCCGAAGCGACCAGCGCGTCCTTGCGCGCCATCTCTTCCTCGAGCAGTTCCGAGAGCCGATCGCGCGCATCGACCGGCGACAGTCCGCTGAGCACGGCAAAGCCCAGTGCGGCTTCCTCGGCGCTCTGTGCGCCCACGTTCGCATACACCTCGCCGCTGCTGCCTGCATAGCAGAACTGCCGCCCGGGCTCGCCGCGGCGTGCGCGCGCCCAGGTGACGAAGTCGGCGACACGGTGGCTGCCAAAGAATTGCGCTTCGCCGAAGTGGTCCTTCAGGCGCGTGAAGATCACGTCGAAGGCCTGCCCGATGCCTTCGAGGCGGTCCTCCGGGTACACGGCGGGATACGGCAGGCCGTCCCCCACGAGCAGCACCCAGCCGTCGACGGGCGGTGATGCGAACACCCAGGGGGCCTGTCCGCCAGACGTCCGGCGGTAGGCCGCCGCGATGCCGGTGTGCCAGTTGGCCGGCCCTTCGGACTCCCATCCGAGGGCATCGAGCACTTGTGCGGGGTCCGAGGCTCGCACGGCAAACCAGCAGACCTTGTAGCCGAAGGGCTCCGGCAGGTCCGGGGTCGCGTCGAACTGCGGCGGAGGTGCCTCGACGGGTGGCGCGGGCGGGTTCCGTGGTGGGCGCTTCAAGGGCTTCGGCGGCGTCGGGGGCGCCGAGGCCCACGGGGCGGCAATCAACCGTTCCATGGGCTGGGCAAGTTTGACGTCGAAGGTGTAGCGCAGTGCAGGGGGCGCTGCGGGCGGTGGCGCCGGTTCAGGCGCACCCGGCACGGAGGCAGGCACCGCCCCATCGTCCTGCGCCTTCCCCAGGCCCAGTCCCGCAAGAAACTTCCGAAATCGACCCGCCATGCGGCCCCTCCTTCTTGTCGTGCGGCCGCGCTGTGTCGGGCGCGGCCGGCGCGCAGTGTCTCACGCCACCTTGGCGCGGCGGCGACGCCACAGCACCCGCACCAGCCACCCCACGGGCAGCACCACCAGCAGCAGCCACGGCAGGGCAGCGGCCACGAAGGTGATGAGCGCGCCCACGCTTTCGGCCAGCACATCGCCGGCGTTGCGCAGCGCGTGCGCCATCGGGCTGTAGCCGTCGCTGCCGCTGACCAGCGCGCGCTTGGGCGTGAACTGGATCTGGATGTGCTGCTTGCTGGTCTGCTGCGCCAGCACCTTGCGCTGGGTGGCGATGGCGTCGAGCTCGGCCTGCGTGTCCGACAGCGTGCGCTGGATCGCCAGCAGGTCGGCCATGGTGCGCTTGGTGACGGTGTCGCGCAGCATGACGCGCAGGCTGTCGCGGAACTCTGTGCGGTTCTTGATGCGGGCCTCGACGTCGATCACCTCGGAGGTCTTGTCCTCGCTGGTGGTGGTGTGCGAGACCACGTTCGCCACGCCGGCCAGGCCGCCGAGCAGCTTGTCGACGTCGGCGGGTTCCACGCGCATCTCGAGCAGGGCATTGCCCGGCTGCTGCGGCGTCTCGCGCAGCAGCGAAGACGACAGCAGCTCGCACTTCAGCGTTCCGCACAGGTCGCGCACCTTGCCCCAGGCATCGGCCAGCTGTTCAGCCGGCACTTCGACGTTCAGGTCCTGCCGCACAGCCAGGAAGCGCTGCAGCGCGGTCTCGCCACTGCCGCCCCGCGCCTCGTCGGACTGCGACGCGGCGATCTCGGCCTGCGGTGCGCTCGCCCGCTGTGCTTTCATGGCACCGCCATAGCCCATCGGCGGCGCCGGCATGGACGCGGAGGCCGGCGCGGCCGACTCGGCACTGCGCTGGCGGTCGCAGCCGGCCAGCGACAGGGCGGCCGCCAGGGCCAGCAGGACAGCGCCTGCGCGGTGGCGCACGGCGGCGCGGGGTGTCGACATGGAAAGGGTGCGGCGGCTCATCAGGACTCCTTGAAAAGAATGACTACCACCGCTGATACGGGCGACGACCCGCAACGGGGTTAAGCCGCCGCAGCCATTCGCAACAATTCGTCGCCCTCCGCCACCTGCTCGCCCGGCGAGAACATCAGTTCCTCCACCGTGCCGTCCGCCGGCGCGGCGATGGTGTGCTCCATCTTCATGGCTTCCATCACGGCCAGCGGCTGGCCGCGGCTGACCTTGTCGCCGGCCTTGACCGCGAAGGACACGACCTTGCCGGGCATCGGCGCCGTGAGGCGGCCGCCTTCGGCATGGGTGTCGCCCGCGTGGGCGAGGCGGTCGATGGCCGTGAGGCGCGTGGCGCCCTTCGCCGCGAACACGTGGGCGGTGGCGCCGTCCAGGTGCACGTCGAGGGTCTGGCGCGTGCCGGCGAACTCGAGCTCGAACTCGCCCGTGGGAAAGCGGCCGATGGTGAGCGGGCCTTCGACACCGCCCACGGCGAGGTGCAGGCCGCCGTCGCGGCGGTAGGTCAGCAGCGCGCTGTGCTCGACGCCGCGGAACTCGAAGTCGAAGCGGCGCTTGTACTCGCCGTGCGCACGCCAGCCGTCGCGGCGTTCGAAGGGGTCGGGCAGCTGCGTCGGCCACTCGGTGACCAGCGTGCGCGTGATGGCGGCGGCCGCGGCCATCGGCAGGCCCAGCGGCTCGCGGTCGAACAGCACCGCGCGCTCGCGCTCGATGAGTGCGGTGTCGAGGTTGGCCTTCGAGAACGACTCGGTCGCCAGGATGCCGCGCAGGAACTGCACGTTGGTCGACACGCCCACGATCTGCACCTGGGCCAGCGCAGCGTCGAGCCGGGCCAGCGCCTCGGCGCGCGTGCTGCCATGCACGATGAGCTTGGCGATCATCGAGTCGTAGAAGGGCGAAATCTCGCCGCCTTCGCGCACGCCGTCGTCGATGCGCACGCGGCTGCGCTGGAAGGCGGTGGCCTGCGGCTTGCGGTACACGCGCAAGGTGCCGGTGGCGGGCAGGAAGTTGTTGTCGGGGTTCTCGGCGCAGATGCGCGCCTCGATGGCGTGGCCGTGGATCTGCAGCTCCGATTGCTTGGCGGGCAGCGGCTCGCCCGAGGCCACGCGCAATTGCCACTCCACCAGGTCGAGGCCGGTGATGGCTTCGGTCACCGGATGCTCCACCTGCAGGCGCGTGTTCATCTCCATGAAGAAGAAGTTCATCTCACCGCCTTCGCGCTGCTCGACGATGAACTCGACGGTGCCTGCACCCACGTAGTTCACGGCACGCGCCGCAGCCACGGCGGCATCGCCCATCTGCTTGCGCATCGCCTCGGTCATGCCGGGCGCGGGCGCTTCCTCGAGCACCTTCTGGTGGCGCCGCTGCACCGAGCAGTCGCGCTCGAACAGGTAGACGTAGTTGCCCTGCGTGTCGCCGAACACCTGGATCTCGATGTGGCGCGGGCGCTGCACGTACTTCTCGATCAGCACCGCGTCGTCGCCGAAGCTGTTGATGGCTTCGCGCTTGCACGAGGCCAGCGCGGCCTCGAAGTCGGCGGCCTTGTCGACCGCGCGCATGCCCTTGCCGCCGCCGCCGGCGCTGGCCTTGATGAGCACCGGGTAGCCGATGCGGTCGGCCTCGCGCTGCAGCAGCGCCGGGTCCTGGTCGGCGCCGTGGTAGCCGGGCACCAGCGGCACGCCGGCCTTTTCCATCAGCTGCTTCGACTCGGCCTTCAGGCCCATGGCCTTGATCGCCGAGGGCGGCGGGCCGATGAAGGCCAGGCCGGCGTCGGCGCAGGCCTGTGCGAATTCTTCGTTCTCGCTGAGGAAACCGTAGCCCGGGTGCACGGCTTCGGCGCCCGTGGCCTTGGCGGCCTCGAGGATCTTTTCCCAGCGCAGGTAGCTGTCCTTCGGGGCGCTGCCGCCGAGGTACACCGACTCGTCGCAGGCGCGCACATGGTTGGCGTGCGCATCGGCATCGGAGTACACCGCCACGGTGCGAACGGCCATGCGACGTGCGGTTGCTGCGACACGGCAGGCGATCTCGCCACGGTTGGCGATGAGGATCTTCTTAAACATTCGGAGTGTCTCCCGGAGGATTCTTTTTCAGTTGAAAGGCGGACGTGACGCCCGGATCGGGCCGGCCACTGAAGATGCGTGCCACGCGGCTGAACAGCGCGCGCAGAAAACGCCAGCTCTTGCGGATGAGCCACACGCTGAGCACGAGCACGAAGACGAACAGCACGAGAAAGACCAGCGGATGCGCCACTGCGAGCCACAGCCCGGCCGGCACCATCGAGTCTTCGACCAGCGACGCACCGACGTTCGAGAACGGCTCGGGCGAGGTGTTGATGGCCGCGCGCGTGGTGGCCTTGGCCGCATGCGCCGTGGCCGCGAAGCCGCCGCCCAGCAGCGCCGCGACGACGGCCATGGCGCCGTGGTCGGCACCGAACACGCTGGCCGCAAGCGCCGCGCCGGCGGGGATGCGGATGGCGGTGTGCACCACGTCCCACAGCGAGTCCAGGCCCGGGATCTTGTCGGCGAAGAACTCGACGAACACCATGAAGCCGCTGACCGCCAGCACGATCGGATGCGCGAGCATCTGCAACCCCGAAGGCAGCGGCACCCAGCCGAAGTAGCCGACCAGGCCGGTCAGCAGCACGACGAGGTACAGGCGCACGCCGCTGGCCCAGCCGATGGCGGCGGCCAGTGCGAGCAGTTGCGGCATGTCGAGTGCGTTCATGGCGGTCCTTGGTTGGCTGTCAGCCGGCGAGCCAGGACGGCTTGCGCTTCTGCAGGAAAGCCTGCACGCCCTCGCGGCCTTCGTCGCTGGCGCGGATGTCGGCGATGCCTTCAACCGTCTTGGCGATGAGCGCGCTGTCGATCTCGCGGCCGGCCACGTCGGCGATCAGCTGCTTGCAGGCGCGCACGGCGGCGGGGCTGGCACCGGTGAGGGCCTTCAGCAGCTCGTCGACCTTGGCGTCGAGCGCGTCGGCGGCCACCACCTCATGCACGAAGCCGATGCGGTGCGCCTCGGCGGCGGTGAAGCGCTCGGCCGTGAGGAAGTAGCGCTGCGACGCGCGCGGGCCCATGGCGCGCAGCACGTACGGGCTGATGGTCGCGGGCACGAGGCCGATCTTCACTTCGCTCAGGCAGTACCACGCGGTGTCCACGCTCACGGCCATGTCGCAGGCCGCGACCAGCCCCATGCCGCCCGCGTACACGTCGCCCTGCACGCGCGCGATGGTGGGCTTGGGGCACTCGGCGATGGTGCGCAGCATGTCGGCCAGCTTGCCCGCGTCGGCGAGGTTCTCGTCGCGGGTGTAATCGGCCATGCGGCGCATCCAGTTCAGGTTCGCGCCCGCGCAGAAGGCCGGGCCGTTCGCGCCGAGCACGACGGCCTTGACCTGCGGTGCGGCGCCGGCTTCGAGGAAGGCCTGCGTCAGCTCGGCGATCACGACGTCGTCGAAGGCGTTGCGCGCGTCGGGCTGGTCGAGCCAGATGCGCGCGACCGCGCCGTCGATGGCGAGGTTCAGCTTGGTGAAGGTGCTGCTCATGCGGTGCCCTTGGTCACATGCGGAAGATGCCGAACTTGGGCTCGGGGATCGGCGCGTTGCGCGATGCGGCCAGGCCCAGTGCGAGCACGCGGCGGGTGTCGGCCGGGTCGATGATGCCGTCGTCCCACAGGCGCGCGGTGGCGTAGTAGGGGTGGCCCTGGTCTTCGTACTGCTGGCGGATCGGGGCCTTGAAGGCTTCTTCTTCGTCGGCGCTCCAGCTGCCGCCCTTCAGTTCGATGCCGTCGCGCTTCACCGTGGCGAGCACGCTCGCGGCCTGCTCGCCGCCCATCACGCTGATGCGCGCGTTGGGCCACATCCAGAGGAAGCGCGGGCTGTACGCACGGCCGCACATGCCGTAGTTGCCGGCGCCGAAGCTGCCGCCGATGATGATCGTGAACTTGGGCACGTTGGCGGTGGCCACGGCCGTCACCATCTTGGCGCCGTGGCGCGCGATGCCTTCGTTCTCGTACTTGCGGCCCACCATGAAGCCGGTGATGTTCTGCAGGAACACCAGAGGGATCTTGCGCTGGCAGCACAGCTCGATGAAGTGCGCGCCCTTCTGCGCCGACTCGCTGAACAGGATGCCGTTGTTGGCGATGATGCCGACCGGCATGCCCTCGATCTCGGCGAAGCCGCAGACCAGCGTGGCACCGAAGCGCGCCTTGAACTCGTGGAACTCGCTGCCGTCGACGATGCGCGCAATGATCTCGCGCACGTCGAAGGGCTTGCGCGTGTCGGTGGGGATCACGCCGTACAGCTCTTCGCGCGGGAAGTCGGGCGCGCGCACCGCGGCGCCTTGCGGCGCGTCGGCGGCCTTTGCGTTGAGGTTGGCCACCGCCGAGCGCGCCAGCGCCAGCGCGTGCAGGTCGTTCTGCGCCAGGTGGTCGACCACGCCCGACAGGCGCGTGTGCACGTCGCCGCCGCCCAGGTCTTCGGCCGACACGACCTCGCCGGTGGCCGCCTTCACGAGCGGCGGGCCGCCCAGGAAGATGGTGCCCTGGTTCTTCACGATGATCGATTCGTCGCTCATCGCCGGCACGTACGCGCCGCCGGCCGTGCACGAGCCCATGACCACCGCGATCTGCGGGATGCCCTGGGCGCTCATGTTGGCCTGGTTGTAGAAGATGCGGCCGAAGTGCTCGCGATCGGGAAACACCTCGTCCTGGTTCGGCAGGTTGGCACCGCCCGAGTCCACGAGGTAGATGCAGGGCAGGCGGTTCTGCTCGGCGATCTCCTGCGCGCGCAGGTGCTTCTTGACCGTCATCGGGTAGTAGGTGCCGCCCTTCACCGTGGCGTCGTTGCACACGATCATGCAGTCGACACCGTTCACGCGGCCGATGCCCGCGATGATGCCGGCGCCCGGCGCCGACTCGGCGCCCTTGGCATCGAGGTACATCGCATGCGCGGCCAGCGGCGCGATCTCGAGGAAGGGCGTGCCCGGGTCGAGCAGTTCGGCCACGCGGTCGCGCGGCAGCAGCTTGCCGCGCGCCGTGTGCTTGGCGCGCGCGGCCTCGCCGCCGCCCTGCTCCACTTTCGCGAACTGCTGCTGCAGGTCGTCGACCAGCGCGCGCATGGCGGCCGCATTGGCCTGGAAGTCGGCCGACCGTGCGTTGAGTTTGGTTTCGAGTTTGCTCATGCTGTCTTTTCTTGGCTGAGACCGAGCTGCTCGGTCATGGCGTCGCGGATCTTGAATTTCTGGATCTTGCCGGTCACCGTCATCGGGAACTCGGAGACGAACTGGATGTACTTCGGCACCTTGTAGTGCGCGATCTGGCCCTTGCAGAAGTCGCGAATCTCGGCGTCGGTGGCGCTCTGGCCGGGCTTGACGATGATCCAGGCGCACAGCTCTTCGCCGTACTTCTTGTCGGGCAGGCCGACCACCTGCACGTCCTGCACCTTCGGGTGGCGGTACAAAAATTCTTCGATCTCGCGCGGGTAGATGTTCTCGCCGCCGCGGATCACGAGGTCCTTGATGCGCCCGACGATGTTCACGTAGCCCTCGGCATCCATCGTGGCGAGGTCGCCGGTGTGCATCCAGCGCTCGGCGTCGATGGCCTCGCGCGTCTTGGGCTCGTCTTCCCAGTAGCCGTGCATCACCGAGTAGCCGCGCGTGCACAGCTCGCCCGACTGGCCCGGCGGCATGATCGCGCCGGTCTCGGGGTCGATGATCTTCACTTCGAGGTGCGGCTGCACCGTGCCCACGGTCGACACGCGGCGATCGAGCGGCGTGTCGGTGCTGCTCTGGCAACTCACGGGGCTGGTCTCGGTCATGCCGTAGGCGATGGTGATCTCGCCCAGGTGCATCTCGTTGACCACGCGCTTCATCACCTCGATGGGGCACGGCGAGCCGGCCATGATGCCGGTGCGCAGCGTCGACAGGTCGAACTCCTTGAAGCGCGGATGGTCCAGCTCGGCGATGAACATCGTGGGCACGCCGTGCAGGCCCGTGCACTTCTCGGCCTGCACCGTCTCGAGCACGGTGAGCGGGTCGAAGCCGTCGTTCGGGTACACGATGGCCGAGCCGTGCGTGAGGCAGGCCAGGTTGCCCAGCACCATGCCGAAGCAGTGGTACAGCGGCACCGGAATGCACAGGCGGTCGGCCGGCGTGAGCTTCATGCACTCGCCGATGAAGAAGCCGTTGTTCAGGATGTTGCGGTGCGTGAGCGTCGCGCCCTTGGGGAAGCCCGTGGTGCCGCTGGTGAACTGGATGTTGATCGGGTCGGTGGCCTTCAGCGTCTTCTGCGTGGCGGCCACGCGCGCGTCGGCCGCATCGCCGCCGGCCAGCAACTCGCTGAAGCGACGCATGCCGGGCTGCTCGTCGCCCTGGCCGGGCTTGTCGATCCAGAAGGTGTGCTGCAGCAGCGGCAGCTTGGCCGGGCCCAGCTCGCGCAGCATGCCCAGGTAGTCGCTGGTCTTGAACTGCGCCATCGTCACCAGCGCCTTGCAGCCGACCTTGTTGAGCGCGTACTCGAGCTCCGAGGTGCGGTAGGCGGGGTTGATGTTCACGAGGATCAGGCCGACCTTGGCGGTGGCGATCTGCATCAGCACCCAGGGCACGTTGTTGTGCGACCAGATGCCCACGCGGTCGCCGGGCACGAGCCCCAGGCTCAGCAGTGCGCTCGCCAGCTTGTTCGACGCGGTCTGCAGTTCGCGGTAGGTGAAGCGCTGGCCTTCGTGGCGGCTGACGAGGGCTTCGCGTTCCGGTTGCTTGGCAACCATGTCGTCGAAGAAGTCGCCGATGGCTTGCTCGATGAGGGGGACGTCCGTGGCGCCTTGGGCCAGGCTCTGCGTCAGTGGCATCGTCTTGTCTCCTTGTCTGGCGCCCTCTCCCTGCGGGGAGAGGGTGGGGTGAGGGTGTGCAGCGCGGCTTATGCCGTTTCGGAGAACAGCTCGCGACCGATCAGCATGCGGCGCACTTCGCTCGTGCCCGCGCCGATCTCGTACAGCTTGGCGTCGCGCCACAGCCGCTCGACCGGGAAGTCCTTGGTGTAGCCCACGCCGCCCAGCGTCTGGATCGCCTCGCCGGCCATCCAGGTCGCCTTCTCGGCCGAGTACAGGATGGCGCCGGCCGCGTCCTTGCGGAAGGTGCGCGCATGGTCGTTGCGGTCGCAGGCCTTGCCCACGGCGTACACGTAGGCGCGGGTGGCCTGCCAGGTCGAGTACATGTCGGCGATCTTGCCCTGCATCAGCTGGAACTCGCCGATGCTCTGGCCGAACTGCTGGCGCTCGTGGATGTACGGAATCACGGCGTCCATGCAGGCGGCCATGATGCCCAGCGGGCCGCCCGAGAGCACGGCGCGCTCGTAGTCCAGGCCGCTCATCAGCACCTTGGCGCCCATGCCTTCGCCGCCGAGCACGTTCTCTTCGGGCACTTCGCAGTTGTCGAAGAACAGCGGGAAGGTGTTGGAGCCGCGCATGCCGAGCTTGTCGAGCTTGGTGCCTGCCGAAAAGCCCTTGAAGTTCTTCTCGACGATGAAGGCCGTCATGCCGCGCGCGCCCATCTCGGGTTCGGTCTTGGCGTAGATGACCAGCGTGTCGGCGTCGCCGCCGTTGGTGATCCACATCTTGCCGCCGTTGAGCACGTAGTAGCCGTCCTTCTTGTCGGCCTTGAGCTTCATGCTCACCACGTCGGAGCCGGCGTTGGGCTCGCTCATGGCCAGCGCGCCCACGTGCTCGCCGCTCACCAGCTTGGGCAGGTATTTCTTCTTCTGCGCTTCGCTGCCGTTGCGGTGGATCTGGTTCACGCACAGGTTGGAGTGCGCGCCGTACGACAGGCCCACCGAGGCCGAGGCGCGCGAGACTTCTTCCATGGCCACGATGTGGGCCAGGTAGCCCAGCTCGGTGCCGCCGAATTCTTCCTTCACCGTCATGCCGTGCAGACCCAGCTCGCCGAGCTTTTGCCACAGGTCGTGCGGGAACAGGTTGTCGCGGTCGATCTCGGCGGCGCGGGGCGCGATTTCGTTGGCGGCGAAGTCCTGGATCGCGCTGCGCAGCGCGTCGATGTCGTCGCCCAGGTCGAAGTTGAGGCCGAAATCGTGCATGAGTCTTGTCTCCTCTGAAGGGGTCGGCGCGCAGGGCTGCCCGCGCGGATGGCGCTTGAAAAAACGCAGCTTACGCCTCGTGGCGCCGCAATTGGCGCCACAATGGTTGCAAATTGCGCCACGACCGATGCCCTCCACCACGTCGTCCCCCGCCTTCCTGCGACCCGCCCGCGCCGTCACGCCGATGGCCTTCGTGCGAGCCATCGTGCAAGGGTATGCCCGCTACGGCAAGGACCCGGCGCAGGCCCTGCAGGCGGCACAGATCGCGCCGCGCGAGCTGGCCCGCCCGGGCGCCCGGGTGACGGCCGCGCAGTTCGAGGCGCTGTCGGGCCACGCGATGCAGGAGCTGGACGACGAGGCGCTGGGCTGGTTCTCGCGCCGCCTGCCCTGGGGCAGCTACGGCATGCTGTGCCGCGCCTCGCTCACCTCGCCCGACCTGGGCGTGGCCATGAAACGCTGGTGCCGCCACCACCGCCTGCTGACCGAGGACATCACGCTCGCACTGGAGGTGGCGGGCGGCGTGGCCACGCTGCGCATCACCGAGAACCGCCCGCTCGACCCCGCGTTCCGCGAGTTCTGCCTGGTGACCAGCCTGCGCTTCATGCACGGGTACGTGTGCTGGGCCATCGACTCACGCATCTCGCTGCGCCAGGCCACCTTTCCGTTCGCGGCACCGCCGCACCGCGACGCCTACCCGCTGATGTTCACGCCCGACGTGCACTTCGACGCGCCGCAGGCCAGCATCAGCTTCGACGAGCGCTACCTCGCGCTGCCGCTGCTGCGCGACGAGCGCGCGCTGCGCACCATGCTCAAGCGCGCCCTGCCGCTCACGGTGCTGCAGTACCGCCGCGACCGCCTGCTGGGCCAGCGCGTGCGCGAACTGCTGCGCGCGCGCGCCGGCGAGGCGACCACGGCGGAGGCACTGGCGGGGCTGCTGAATGTGTCGGGGCGCACGCTGCACCGGCAGCTGCATGAGGAAGGCACCTCGCTGCAGGTGCTGAAGAACGAGGTGCGGCACGAGCTGGCGGTGGAGCAGCTGCGCCGGACCACGCGGCCGATCAAGCAGGTGGCGCTGGCGGTGGGCTTTCGCAACGAGAAGAGCTTTTCGCGCGCGTTCCTGCAGTGGACGGGGCACGCGCCTCGGGATTTTCGGCAGCTGGGGTTGTAGGGCGCTTGTTCAGGGCGCGTGCACAGGCCACCGGGTACTTCCCTCCGCGAATGTCCCCCGGGCTTCGCCCTCCGGCGGGCTCAACCCGTCGATGCAACAGCCTGCCAGAGTACCTCAGCAGGGTTGGCAAAGCCAAGTGTCTGTCTTGGTCGACCGTTCATTTCATTGGCGATGCGATCGAACTGGGCCTGCGTGAGGTGGGAGAAGTCCTTACCCTTGGGCAGGTACTGTCGAAGCAGCCGATTGGTGTTCTCGTTGGAGCCACGCTGCCACGGACTCTGTGGGTCGCAGAAGTACACATCCACATCGGTTGCTATGGAGAACTTGCGGTGAGCGGCCATCTCGCTGCCCCGGTCCCAGGTCAGGGTCTTCATCAGCCCGGCGGGCAATCTCTTGACCTGACGGCTCAAGGCTGCAACCACGCTGTTGGTGTCCTTGCCGTCCACCTTTACCAGGATGAGGTAACGCGAATGGCGCTCCACCAATGTTGCTACCTGGCAGTTGAGCGTTCCGAACAACAAGTCGCCTTCCCAGTGGCCTGGCACCGCGCGGTCGTTGGCCTCGGGCGGACGCTCGCTGATGGAGACCAGGTCCTTGATGCGATAGGGCCCAGGCGGCGGCGACTGCACACGGGGTCGTCGCATCCTGGTGTGCTCTCGAAGATAGGCTGTCAGCTCCTTCTTGAGGGCACCACGGGCCTGGACGAAAAGCGTTCTGTAAATTGTTTCGTGCGAGACGTTCATTTCGCGATCTTCGGGGAACTGGCGCTTGAGCCATCCCGAAATCTGCTCGGGCGACCAGCACAGTCTGAGCTTGACAGCGACTTCCAGCGCAAGCGCGGGGTGGCGCTGCAGGTGACAGCACTGGGGCCTCTTGGCCCTGTGCCAGGCAGCTTCGTCGGCACTGATCGCGCGATATCGACAACGTCCTCCATTGCGCTGGATCTCTCGCGAGACGGTACTGGGACTGCGGGACAACCGTGTCGCGATCAAGCGTATCGACTCGCCCATCGAGAGTCCACGCGAGATCTCCTCGCGCTCACGCAGCATCAAGGCGCCAGGCGCGCGACGGCACTCTCGAGGGGCGAAGCCGCCTGCCTTGCCGATCCATGTCTGTATCGAGGGCACCGGGCGTTTCAACGCCATGGCGATCTCGGCGATCCGCTCACCTTGCTTCCATCGATTCCATATCTGCCGCTGCTGCGCAGCTGACGGATGAACTCGCTGACCTGTGCTCTTCGTCAATCAACACCTCGATTCGTCTTTGAAGTGTTGCATCGACGGGTTGAGCCCGCCCCTCCTTGATTTCGCTGCGGGAAGCACCCAGTGTCCTGCGCACGATGGGCGCGGTCGTCGTGCCGGTCGATCAACAACCGCACTGCCCAACGCTCACGTCGATGGGGTGCCTTGCGCAGCGAAATCAAGGAGGAGGCCGCAGGCCGGGGGACATTCGCGGAGCAAGGCACCGCGTCGGCGGGAGCGTCGCCCTGAATAACGGAACTCAGGCCGGCGAATCGATCAACGCCAGCGCATCGGCGATCGACTGGCTGTCTTCCGGCCGCACCAGCTTCGCGACCTGTTGCCCGTCGCGCATGAACACCAGCGTGGGCCACAGCCGCACGTTGAACGAACGCCCCAGCGGACGGCCGCTGCCGTCTTCCACCTTGATACGGCGCACGTTCGGGTACCGGGCAAAGGCCTCGGCAATGTTCGGCTGCGCGGCCTTGCAGATGCCGCACCAGTTGGTGCCGAACTCCACCACGGCCGGGCCCTGAAGCGCGTCGATCTCGCTGCGGTCGGGTTGCTCGGTCTGGTACTCGGAGGTCATGGGCAGGGTCCTTGCGAATTCGTGGGAAGGAGCGCGTGAAGGCGACGGGCGCGCCACACGCTGACGGGCGTCATTGCACCAGAAACTCAGGCCGCCTGCAGGCCGTAGCCGGCCAGCAATGCGGGCAGCCCGGTCATGTCGCTGAACACGGCCACGGCGCCTGCGGCGCGCAGTGCGCCCGGGCCGCTGTGGCCCGACTCGCCCGTGCTGTAGCCGAACACCGTGGCGCCCGCGGCCACGCCGGCCATTGCGCCGGTGACCGTGTCTTCGACCACCGCGCAGCGCTTCGGATCGACACCGAGCGCTTCCGCCGCGGCCAGGTACACGTCGGGATGCGGCTTGGAGCGCGGCATCTCGTGGCCGCTGAAGATGCGGCCCTCGAAGCAGTCGAGCAGGCCGACCTTGGCCAGCTGCAGCTCGACCTTGTGGCGATCGGCACCCGACGCGCAGGCGATGCGGCCCTTGAGCCGCGCATGGATCTCGCGGATGGCGGCGGGTGCGTGGGGAATGGCGACGAGGTCGCGGTCCAGCGCCTCGTTGCGGCGGGCGCGAAAGCCGCGCAGCCAGTCGTCGGTGATCTTGAAGCCGGTCTTGGCCTCGATGAGCGCCGTCTCGTCCTTCACGGCCTTGCCGGTGAAGATGTTCATCGATTCCTCGGCCGTGAGCTGCCAGCCGAGCTCGCCGAGCATGTCGGCGAGCACGCGGTTGGTGATGGGCTCGGAATCGACGAGCACGCCGTCGCAATCGAAGAGAACGGCGGAAAAGGGGAAAGGGGTCATTGCGAGGCAGGAGTTCAGGGGTCTGGCCCCATGGTAGCAACGCACCCTTTCCGCACGGGCAGACTCAGGCTATCGGGTCGTCTCAGGCCATTTCAGACGACTGGGCGGATCGGGATGTAGATCTCGCCACCGCCGGCCATGAATTCTTTCGACTTCTCTTCCATGCCCTCGGCCATGGCAGCCGCCTCGGCCACGCCTTTCTTGGCCGCGTACTCGCGCACTTCCTGCGTGATCTTCATCGAACAGAACTTCGGGCCGCACATCGAGCAGAAGTGCGCCACCTTGCTCGAGTCCTTCGGCAGCGTCTCGTCGTGGAATTCGCGCGCCGTGTCCGGGTCCAGGCCCAGGTTGAACTGGTCTTGCCAGCGGAACTCGAAGCGCGCCTTGCTCAGGGCGTCGTCGCGCGAGCGCGCACCCGGGTGACCCTTGGCCACGTCGGCCGCGTGCGCGGCGATCTTGTAGGCAATGATCCCCTGCTTCACGTCGTCGCGGTCGGGCAGGCCCAGGTGCTCCTTGGGCGTCACGTAGCAGAGCATCGCCGTGCCGGCCCAACCGATCATCGCGGCGCCGATGGCGCTGGAGATGTGGTCGTAGCCCGGCGCGATGTCGATGGTCAGCGGGCCGAGCGTGTAGAACGGCGCTTCGTGGCAGTGCTTGATCTGCTCGTCCATGTTGGCCTGGATCATGTGCATCGGCACGTGGCCCGGGCCTTCGATCATGGTCTGCACGTCGTGCTTCCAGGCGATCTGCGTGAGCTCGCCCAGCGTGCGCAGCTCGGCGAACTGCGCCTCGTCGTTCGCGTCGGCACCGCTGCCGGGGCGCAGGCCGTCGCCGAGCGAGAAGCTCACGTCGTAGGCCTTCATGATGTCGCAGATGTCCTCGAAGTGCGTGTAGAGAAAGCTCTCCTTGTGGTGCGCGATGCACCACTTGGCCATGATCGAGCCGCCGCGCGACACGATGCCCGTCATGCGGTCCGCCGTGAGGTGGATGAACGGCAGGCGCAGGCCCGCGTGGATGGTGAAGTAGTCGACGCCCTGCTCCGCCTGCTCGATGAGCGTGTCGCGGTAGATTTCCCAGGTGAGGTCTTCGGCCACGCCGCCCACCTTTTCGAGCGCCTGGTAGATCGGCACCGTGCCGATGGGCACCGGCGAGTTGCGCACGATCCAGTCGCGCGTGGTGTGGATGTTCTTGCCGGTCGACAGGTCCATCACGTTGTCGGCGCCCCAGCGGATGGCCCACACCAGCTTTTCGACCTCTTCCTCGATGCTCGAGGTGACGGCCGAGTTGCCGATGTTGGCGTTGATCTTCACCTTGAAGTTGCGCCCGATGGCCATCGGCTCGACCTCGGGGTGGTTGATGTTCGCGGGAATGATCGCGCGGCCACGGGCCACTTCGTCGCGCACGAACTCGGGCGTGATGATGTGCGGAATGCTCGCGCCCATCGGGTTGCCCGCCACGCGCCTGGCGCGCTCCTCGTTGGCCAGGTACTCGGCCATCCATTCGCGCTTGCCGTTCTCGCGCAGGGCCACGTACTCCATCTCGGGTGTGACGATGCCGCGGCGCGCGTAGTGCATCTGCGTGACGTTGGCGCCCGACTTGGCGCGGCGCGGCGTGCGCTGCAGCGCCGAGGCACCGGCGCGCAGCTCGGCCAGGCGCTGCGCGTCGCGGTCTTCGTTCTTGGCGCCGTCGTCCAGCGCGTGGTGCGTGCGGCCTTCATAACTTTCGGTGTCGCCGCGCTCGATGACCCAGGCGCTGCGCACATCGGGCAGGCCGCGGCGCACGTCGATCTCGACCTTCGGGTCGGTATAGGGGCCCGAGGTGTCGTACAGGGAGACGGTTTCGCCGTTGGTCAGCGCCACGTCGCGCACGGGCACGAACAGGTCGGGCCGGCTGCCCGGAATGACGCACTTGTGCGAGGCGGGAAAGGGTTCGCGCGTCAGCGACAGCAGCGAGGTGAACTTGTCGGGGGCATTCATCGGGAGGCACTCCTTGTTGAGGGAAAGGGTGCTCCGCAATCGCTCGTGGACCTCGGGAGGCCCGCCACCAAAAAAGGGAGTGACGGACCGAAGTCAGGGAGTGCAGCTCTTCTTACGCCGGTATGACCCGGATCAAGTTCGCGGGTCGGCAGCTTTGCCATCTCAGCACGCCACATGCGTGCACCCCGGAGCGGGGCCGATTGTGCGGGCCGAAGCCCGCCGCCGTCAACCCGGGGGCTGGTGCAGGTCGCCGTCGACGTAGAACCAGCGCTCGTCCTCGCGCACGAAGCGGCTGCGCTCGTGCAGGCGGAACGCCACGCCCGTCGCGCCGCGCTGGCGGGCGACGAACTCGACCTCGGCGTGATCGGCATCGAGCACCGAGCGCGAGCGGATGTCCAGCCCCAGCCATTTGACGCCCGGCTCGAACTCGACCGAGGCCGGCCGCTTCGACGCATGCCAGGTGGCGAGCAGGTAGTCGGCACGCGCCAGCACGAAGGCCGAGTAGCGCGAACGCATCAGCGATTCGGCGTCGGGCGCCGGCGTGTTCTCGAAATCGTCGAGGTAGCGCCCACAGCACAGGGCGTAGCCGATGGGCTTGTCGCGACGGTCGGTGCGGCCGCAGGGGCAGGGGCCGGGAGTGGGGTCGGTGGCGCTCATGAAGGGCTCTATTGGAACACTTGGCGCGGCGGGGGTTGAAGGTGGGGTGTGGGGGGCTTCGGGGCATGCCCGCTTTGCGGGGACCTGCCGGGGCCAAAGGCGCCAGGGCCTCTTGCGCCAATGGCTTGTGCCGCTAAAGTCGTCCGGCGTTTCGTTCCTTCAAGCTGAACACCAAAGCATGCTTTTGCGATTCCTCAAGCTGTTCTTCATGCTCGCTGCGACCCTCTCCTTGGGTGTCTTCGCCTTTCTGCACGGATTCAACGCGTGGCGCGCCGGACAAATCGTTGTCACGCGAAGGGGACGCGAACCCTTTGTCGCAGCCGCCGATGGTGCATTTCCCATCACGTTCAATCTGGAAGTGTGGGGATTGATGATCATCGGGGGCGCTGTTGCCCTTTGCGGCATTGCAGGCGTCGTCAAGTTCCTCATCAACACGCCGGACCAGCGACGCACGATGCTGACCCGTATGGATGGCGTCTCGCGTCGCGAGCGCAGTGACATGGACATTCCGTGGTCGGTTGGGCTTGCCATCGTCGGGGCGGTTGTGGCGTTTTTTCTCTACTTGGGATTTAGAGTCCACGCGCAATAGATTTGTCTGTCCGCAGCCGGCCAGGAGTGGCCTTTCATCATGAGCACACGATCACGCATTGGAATCACCTTGCTGCTGACGACAGCATTCATCACCGCTGGCCTGTGGCTGGGCCGCGAACTGTCAATCGATAGCTGTTTGGATCGCGGGGGCAGTTGGAATCATGAGCGCTCGGAGTGCTTCATGTCGAAGCCGTAAGACTGAGGACGGCCAACACCGGTCGTTTGATGCGAGCTCCAAACCAGCATGCCACCAACGCCAATAAGCTGAAAGAAAAAACTTGAAGAAAACTAAGCCGAAGAGCGTGCTGTTGCCGGACGACCAACTCGAGGCCATTTTCCACGCCGGCCGCCTAGGAAACTTTTGGGATGAACATGAGGAGCCATATCAAACTTTTGGCGATCTGATCTTTGAAGGCGCGGCTCATGCGACATTCTCGAAAGCGGTCGAAGCGCTTCACAAGAAAGATCAAACGATACGCGATACCGTATCTAAGGCCGACTTCACGAAAGCAGTAGTAAAAAGGCTGCGCCAGTTTTACGACACCGGACAAAGTCCAAGCTTTTCGGGATTGTGGAAGTCGCTCTCTCAGGAGATGCTCGGATCGCCCCTGGTCACATTCGAGGTTATGCGTCAGATACATGGAGTAAAGCTTGTCCAGCCTGATCGAATCTTGGTGCTCGGGCCTTTCAAGATTTATAACTTCAAGTCGCATCACGATCTTCTTACTGCGAAGGTGCTGCCCAATGAAGCCAGTTCATTCTGGGGTCGTCCACTTCCTGAGTACTTGATAGGAGTCGAAGTAGTTGCGCGCGATGGAAACCGAGCGTATGAGGTCGCGGACATTTACTTCGAAGGGTTCGAGCGAATTTTGAAGTTCTTGATCGGACGGTCAGACGAGGGGATAGAGGCAGGCGTACTGAACTATAGAGGACGGAAAAGGAATCAGGCTTACGCGTTCTGCGGTGACTCGGTCGGCAGCTTCAACGGGAGCACTGGGCCGGCGCAAGCGCTGCCTCTCGACAATCCCTTCTTCAAACGGCCCGACCTTGTTAGGTTCTGGGACTTAATTGTGAAGGGGGGAAACGAACTCGAGCGCCGCCTGATGCTAGCTGCGGACTGGGTTGGCCAATCCTATGGCGACAGGGCTAGGCCGTCCTCCTTTTTGAAGGCAGCCATTGCGCTTGAGACCCTGTTCACTCCTCAAGAAAGCGCCATCATCACGCCGTCAATCCTGAGCAGCCTTAGTGAATCACTGGCTATGCTACTTGCGGACCTCCCTGACGAGCGTCTTGAAGTGGAGCGGCAGGTAAAGAAACTTTACGAGAAACGCTCTTCGATCGCGCACAGCGGATCGGCGAACGTCGACCCACTTGAGGTCCATTCGATCCAAGCAATCGCTCGGGCGGCTATCTTGAAGATCTTTACGTATGAGGAGCTAAATCAGCTCCAATCGACTAAAGAGCTACTCGCGCTTATCAAGACAAACAAATACGCAGGTCCGTCGCTTCGCGCTGCAAGCGATCGCGTAAGAGACCGCGGACGTACATCCGCGTAGATTTCAACACCGATACGGCAGACGTCCGCTCTAGGCCATACCGAACTTCGGCTTTGCCCCGCAAGCAGCCGGTCGGTGTTCCTCAAACCAGTCGTTGTCGAAGTCACCGCACGCCCCATAGCAGGCATAGCTGGGCCTAGCGACTCCGGCGCCTCACGGCAGACTTCCGTCAAGCTAGGAAACGCTGCGGCGGCACGGTCGACGAGCCCAGGTTCAGTGGAGAACGGGATGCCTAGAGCCACGCAGTTTTGGTCTCCACGATGCTGGATTTGATGAGCCCTCACTGAACCCGCTTCATACCTTCACTCCAGTGAATTCGCTGCCAAAATTTCGCGCTGGTGCGAGTCGGCCTGAGCGAAGAGCTACGTGTTGATTCCAGCGCAGTCGTACCCCGCCATGAACAAGCAAGCTTCGAGACTGCGGATGCCTGAAGGGGACGGTTCGACCAGCAACTCAGACAGAAGCCATCCAAGCCGCACCTCGGCAGAGGCCCACTCCTTAGCAGTGCGGATGGCGCGCTCCGTCGACCGACTTCCCGAGGCGTAGTACAGAGTCGCTGGCTTAATGCTCCCGGGATATCGCGCGTGGACGCTACGTCTATGGCCACCACCACCGACCTCTGGGAACGACAAGCTCGCCGGGAGCGGCTCCTTGGCCCGTCCACCACTGCGGCGCCAAGCTTCAACAAGCGTCGCGATGGCCCCGGCTACACGGGAGTCGTAAATGGGAAGGCCGTCGCCGGCGTTGAACGCGTGAACTTTCGTCAGCATCGAATTCATCGCTATGACCGCTGGCAATTCGCCCGCAGGCGAAATGACTGCCGTTCGTAACGCCAGGTCAGCCTTCACCGCACCCAGATAGCTGAGCACGCTTGCTTGGGACAGCAGGAACGGCAGCGCCCCTACTTTCGAATTTCGGTCACCTCCCCATCGAAGGATGTTCTCGCAGGCTGCAAGTGCGTCGGCGTCATCACTCGCCATGGCGATGCCATTTGACAGGGCCTCAAGCTTCGCTCGGGTCTCAGCGAAGCTCCCATCCATCATCCCGGTCGCGCGCCAGCTGTAAACCTGAGTCAGCCGAAAGAACGGCACCTGCTGACGGACCGCCGCGGGCACCTTCGACGACTTCGGGATATCCAAGCTGACGAGCAGGTCTGCCAAAGCACCGTGGCTGACTGGCGTCAAGTGACCATCTGCGTCGCAGCGAAACTTGCCTGCCCATGCGACAAATTCTTGCGACGCCACTCGGAATTGTTGTCTATTCACCTTCTCCCCCTCTTAAATTCCGGTTGAAGATACCAACTCGAGAGTTCTATTGGATGAGTGGTGGAGCGCCGGCAGTCGAGAAGTACGCTGCACGCCACCATCCGCGCCACTGCACCTGGCTCGCCGTCGCCCGCACAGATCGCGGTTCAGATTCTGTGTGACAAGACCACCCGTGAGTATCCGTTGTCGAGTGGCCGCTCTTGACCGCAAGCGGGCGACCACAGAAAGCCACAGGCCTATATCTTCTGAAGCGAGAAGAACACCCCCGCGTCGTGCTCCTACACAGTCAACACCTCGCACTGCGCTTCAATCCGAGCATGAAGCAGCCCCAGCGATACCGCAAGAAACCGCTGCAGCGAATTGCGCTGGCATGCATCGAAAAGCGGCGCAGAGCCCACATCGGAAGAAGCAGCATCGCGCCGATCCTCATCCCATTCGAGCAACTGAACCAACGTCTGCGCGCCCTGCACCACATCACGCGCCTCGTTGAGAAAGGCCGCATGGCTTTGCAGTGAAGGTGGGAGCCGTTCGCCTTGCACCCATTCGAAGGGCTTGAACAAGACAGTGGAGCGTTGAGACGCGCAAGGGCAACCGGCGTCGGTACCCGCATTTGGAACAGTGGCCATAGGCCTCCAAGGATGTCGATTTGCAACAACCGACGCACCCGACGCCAATCGGGGGCGGCAGCTCGAACGGGTTGGCGTACCGGGACATCCTTGCGGAAACCGGCAGGGCGCGAGCCCTCCCATTCGAGCCGCCTAAAAAAGAAGCGCGAATGAAAAAGCCGCAGACCTTGTGCGGTAACTGCGGCTTTCGTCGCAGGATGTCAGCGGGACGCCAATCCCGGCCTCGCTCATCACGAGGCAAAAGCAATGTACGCGGTCGCTCGGACGCCCGTCAAGCGTCAGCGACTGGAACGCACCGCCCCACCCGAAACATCACCCACTCAGGTCGCGGCGTTGGTTCACTTGATCAGACGATCTCAGGCGAGCGCGCGTTGAATCAGCAGCTTCTGGATGTCCGACGTGCCTTCGTAGATCTGGCACACGCGCACGTCGCGGTAGATGCGTTCCAGCGGGAAGTCGTTCACGTAGCCGTAGCCGCCCAGGGTCTGGATGGCGGCGCTGCACACGCGCTCGGCCATCTCGCTGGCGAAGAGCTTGGCCATGGCGGCTTCTTTCAGGCAGGGCCGGCCGGCGTCGCGCAGGCTGGCGGCGTGCCAGATGAGCTGGCGCGCGGCTTCGATCTGCGTGGCGCAGTCGGCGAGGCGAAAGCCCACGGCCTGCTGGTCGAAGATGGCGCCGCCGAAGGCCTGGCGTTCCTTGGCGTAGGCCACGGCCACGTCGAAGGCGCTGCGGGCCATGCCCACGCTCTGCGCGGCGATGCCGATGCGTCCGCCTTCGAGCGCACCGAGGGCGATCTTGTAGCCCTCGCCTTCGGCGCCGATGAGGTTCTCGGCCGGGATGCGGCAGCTGTCGAAGTTGATCTGCGCGGTGTCGCTGCTGTGTTGGCCGAGCTTGTCTTCCAAGCGCGCGACGTTGTAGCCGGGCGCGTCGGTCGGCACGATGAACGCGCTCATGCCGCGCTTGCCGGCGCCCTTGTCGGTCACCGCGATGACGATGGCGACCTGGCCGTTCTTGCCGCTGGTGATGAACTGCTTGACGCCGTCGATCACGTAGCCGTCGCCGTCCTTGCGTGCGGTGGTGCGCAGGCTCGAGGCGTCGCTGCCGGCCTGCGGTTCGGTGAGGCAGAAGGCGCCGAGCATCTGGCCCTGGGCCAGCGGCTCGAGCCACTTCTTCTTTTGCTGCGCGTTGCCGTAGCGCATGAGGATGGCGTTGACGGGGCAGTTGGTCACGCTGATGGCGGTGCTGGTGCCGCCGTCGCCGGCGGCGATTTCCTCGAGCACGAGCGCGAGCGTGAGGTAGTCGAGGCCCGCACCGCCATGCTCCTCGGGCACGCAGATGCCGTAGGCGCCCAGCGCGGCCAGGCCCTGGTGCACTTCCTTCGGAAAGCTGTGGTCGCGGTCCCATTTGGGGGCGTTGGGCCAGAGCTCGGCCTGCGAGAAATCGCGCACGGCGTCGCGGATGGCTTCCTGGTCTGCGCTGAGCAGCATGGCGTTGTCTCCAGTTCTTTCTTGTCGGTGGGTGCGAGGCTTACTTGCCGGCGCCCAGGTCCATGATGAGACGCGCGGCCATGTACAGGCGGCGCGGAATGGCGCTGATGTCGACGTACTCGGCCTTGTCGCTGTGGTAGCCGAAGCCGGGCAGGCCCAGGCTTTCGATCACGGGCTTGCCCGAGAGCGCCGCGTAGGCTGCATCGGTGCCGCCGCCGGTGCGCTCTTCGACGCCCACGCTGCCGCCGGCTTCCTTGTAGAAGACCACAGCCTTGTCGACCAGCTTCTTGCCACCCTCGCCCGCGTTGAAGGCCGGACGGCCGCGCGTGACGAGCACCTTGACGTCGGCCTCGGGCAGCTTCTTCTGCTGCGCCTTCTCTTCGAGCGTCTTCATGGCGGCGTCGAAGTCTTCGTTGCGTGCGTAGCGCACATCGGCGTTCAGCGTGGCGCTGGCCGGGATGATGTTCGACACGTTGCCGGCCTTGGCGATGGTCCAGTTGAAGCGCAGGTTCTTCGACTTGTCGTCGATGCTCATGGTGCGCAGCACGAGGTCAGAAGCTTCCACCAGCGCGTTCACGCCCAGCTCGGGCGCGGCGCCCGCGTGCGAGGCCTTGCCGGTGATGTTGACCTGCACGTAGGCGATGCCCGAGGTGCCGAGCGACATCTTTTCGTCGCCGGCGCTGGTGGGCTCGAAGGAAAGCACGTAGTCGGCCAGCTTGGCTTCTTCCTGGATCAGGTCACGCGAACCGAAGGAGCCTTTTTCTTCGTCGGTGTTGAACAGCACGGTGATAGTGCCGTAGTCGCGCACGCCGTAGTCCTTGAGCAGCTTGAGCGTGTGCAGGATGACGGCGTTGCCGCCCTTGTCGTCGGCAATGCCGGGGCCGTAGGCCTTGTCGCCTTCGATGCGGAACGGCGCCTTGGCGAGCGTGCCCTTGGTGTAGACGGTGTCCATGTGCGACATGAGCAGCAGGTTCTTGCCGCCGCGGCCCTTGAGCTTGCCGACGATGTTGTCGCCGACCACGAGGCCGACCGACTTGCTGCGCGTGACGGTGAAGCCGAGGTTCTTCAGCTCGCCTTCGAGGTACGCGCCGGCGGCGGCCATGCCTTCGGCGTCACCGGTGCCGGTCTCGATGTTGACGAGCTTCTCGAGCGTCTTGATCACCGCCGGCTGCTCGTCGGTGGCGGCCTGGAACAGCACGTTGTCGCGCTTCTGGGCCCAGGCGCCACCTGCCATGAAGGCGGTAGCGAGCACGGCGGCAACGGCGGTACGGTGAATAGATGGGCGCATGAAATCTCCTGCTCTACGCATGGTTTTGTTTGAAGTGTCCGGGGTGGAAAACCGGCCGGCGCCCTCTCCCGGGCGCCGGCGGCTCCTGGCGTTATAGCAATTCGAGCGCGACGGCGGTGCCTTCGCCGCCGCCGATGCACAGCGTGGCGACGCCGCGCTTCTTGCCGCGCGCCTTCAGCGCGTGCAGCAGCGTGACCATGATGCGCGCGCCACTGGCGCCGATGGGATGGCCTAGCGCGCAGGCGCCGCCGTTCACGTTGACGATGTCGTGCGACACGTCGAGCTCGTGCATGAGGGCCATGGGCACAACGGCGAAGGCTTCGTTCACTTCCCACAGGTCGACGTCCTTCACGCTCCAGCCGGTCTTGGCGAAGAGCTTCTGCACGGCGCCGACCGGCGCGGTGGAGAACCACTCGGGCTGCTGTGCGTGCGTGGCGTGGCCGACGATGCGCGCCAGCGGCTTGGCGCCGATCTTCCTGGCGTGCGATTCGGTCATCATGACCAGCGCGGCGGCGCCGTCGTTGATCGACGAGCTCGAGGCGGCGGTGATGGTGCCGTTTTCTTTCTTGAACGCGGGCTTGAGCGTGGGGATCTTGTCGAGCTTGACCTTGCCCGGGCCTTCGTCGATGGAGATGACGGTGTCGCCGCCGCGGCCCTTCACGGTGACGGGCGTGATCTCGTCCTTGAAGGCGCCCGATTCGGTGGCGGCCTTGGCGCGCTGCACGCTGGCGATGGCGAAGGCGTCTTGCTGCTCGCGCGTGAAGTTGTACTTGGCGGCGCAGTCTTCGCCGAAGGTGCCCATGGAGCGGCCCGGCTGGTAGGCGTCTTCGAGGCCGTCGAGCATCATGTGGTCATAGATCTTGTCGTGGCCCATCCGGTAGCCGCCGCGGCCCTTGAGCATGAGGTAGGGCGCGTTGGTCATGCTTTCCATGCCGCCCGCGACGATGACGTCGTGCGTGCCGGCCAGCAGCAGGTCGTGCGCGAGCATCGCGGCCTTCATGGCCGAGCCGCACATCTTGCTGAGCGTGACGGCGCCCGCGCTGTCGGGCAGGCCGCCCTTGTAGGCCGCCTGGCGCGCCGGGGCCTGGCCCTGACCGGCCATGAGGCAGTTGCCGAACAGCACTTCACCCACGCTCTCGGGCGCGATGCCGGCGCGCTCGACGGCCGCCTTGATGGCCGCGCCGCCCAGGTCGTGCGCGGAGAGGGACGAAAAGTCGCCCTGGAAGCCCCCCATGGGGGTGCGGGCGGCGCCGACGATGACGATGGATTCGGACATGGAGGTCTCCTTCAGAAATGTGAAAGTGAAATCAAAGACAAAACGAAAACGGAATCGGGAAACAGGCGGTCAGAAATGCGTCGCGTGGCCTTCGTGCTGGAAGCGTTGCGACTCTTCGTACGGGAACACATCGAGCATCTGGCCGGCCTGGATGCGTTCCTTGTGGTGCTGCCAGAAGGCGGCGTCGAGCAGGTCGGCGTGGTGCGCCATGAAGGCGGCGCGCACGTCCTTGTTGCCCAGCAGAAAGGGCTCGAAGGTCTCGGGGAACACGTCCTTCGGGCCGACCGAATACCAGACCTCGCCGCTCATCTCGTCTTCTTCGTTGCGCGGCGTGGGCACCTTGCGGAACTTGCAGTCGGTGACGTATTCGATTTCGTCGTAGTCGTAGAACACGACCTTGCCGCCGCGCGTGACGCCGAAGTTCTTCCACAGCATGTCGCCGGGAAAGATGTTGGCGGCCACCATGTCCTTGATGGCGTTGCCGTACTCGATGACCGCGTGCTCCAGCTGGTCCTTGGCGCGACGGGCCTGGGCCGGGCTCTCGGGATGGGCCAGCGTGTCGAAGGCTTCCTGCAGGTAGATGTTCAGCGGGATCATGCGGCGCTCGATGTAGACGTGCTTGAGCACGACCTCCATCTCCCCGTTGCCGTCGCGGTCGCCGATCTCGAGCTGGCTGGGCGCGAACTTGCGGATCTCCTCGATGAGCTCGGGCTCGAAGCGGTCGAGCGGAAAGCCCACGTTGCTGTACTCGAGCGTGTCGGCCATGCGGCCCACGCGGTCGTGCTGCTTCACGAGCATGTACTTGCCCTTGATCTGCTCGCGCGTGGTGTCCTTCTGCGGCGGATAGAAGTCCTTGATGACCTTGAACACGAAGGGGAACGAGGGCAGGTCGAACACCAGCATGACCATGCCCTTGATGCCGGGCGCGATGCGAAAGCGGTCGCTCGAGTAGTTCAGGTGCGAGAGGAAGTCGCGGTAGAACAGCGTCTTGCCCTGCTTGGCCAGGCCGAGCGCGTTGTAGATTTCGGCGCGCGGCTTGCGCGGCATGAGCGAGCGCAGAAACTGCACCCAGGCCGAAGGCACTTCCATGTCGACCATGAAGTAGGCGCGCGCAAAGCTGAACAGCATCTGCAGGTCGTCCTCGCCGAACAGCGCCGCGTCGATGTAGAACTTGCCGTGGGTGTCGTGCAGGATGGGCAGCGAGAACGGGATCTCGGTGAAGCCGTTCATGATCTTGCCGACCACGTAGGCACCCTTGTTCCGGTAGAACAGGCCCGACAGCACCTGCAGCTGGAAGTTGGCGCGCAGCTTGACCTGGTGGAAGCGGTTCAGGATGACGTGCGCCACGCGCTCGGCGTCGCGCCGCTTGTTGGCGTAGCTGCCCTGCAGCGCGAAGTCGTCGAGCATCTGCTCGATGATGTCGGGCAGCGTGGCCTGCGACGGGTAGTACGGCCGGTAGGTGGGGGCGCCGCGCGGCTCGATGTACTCGGTGCTGATGGCCGGGCGCACGAAGATGAAGTCGTTCTGGAAGTAGGCCCGGTGCAGGATCTTCGTGGTGACCGAGTTGAAGAAACTCTCGGCCAGCTCGGGCTGGTGGTGGTTCACCAGCAGCCCGATGAAGTGCAGCTTGACCTGGTGCCAGACCTCCATGGGCTGGTCGCCGGCCTTGAACTCTTTTTCGAGCCGGGCCACGGCCTCGTTCACGCGCAGGTCGTAGAACTCGATGCGCTCGCGCTGCGCCCGCTGCTGGCCGTGCCAGTCGGCGGTCTCGAAGCGGTGCTTGGCGCGCGCCGATTCGGCCCGGAACAGCCGGTAGTGCCGGTTGAACCCGTCGATCATCGCTTTCGCGATGTCGTAGGCCAGCGGGGAATCGAGGCGCTGCGGGAACATGGCGACAGGACCGGCGATGGCAGCGGCGGGTTCGCTCAGGCGGCTGGCGGGGTCTCGGTGCCTTCGGTGCCGTCGGCACCTGCCTGCGCCGACGGCGAGGCGCCTGCGGGCTTGCTCCACTTGTAGCGGATGCGCTGCACGGCGGCCTTGTAGATGGCGTCGAGCGGCTTGTCGCCCTCGACACTCAGGCCGAGGTCTTGCAGCAGGCCGTCGTGCACGCCGAAGGTCCAGCCGTGGATGCGCACCTTCTGGCCGCGCGCCCAGGCATCGACCATGACGGTGCTGACGGCCACGTTGACCACCTGCTCGGCCACGTTGAGCTCGCACAGCGCGTCGACGCGCACGTCTTCGGGCAGGCTGTCGAGCATCACGCTGTGGCGGTCGCGCACGTCCTGGATGTGGCGGATCCAGTTGTCAGCCAGGCCGATGCGCTTGCCGCTGAGCGCAGCCTTCACGCCGGCGCAGCCGTAGTGGCCGACCACCATGATGTGCTCGACCTTCAGGTGCTCGACCGCGAACTGGATCGCCGAGAGCGCGTTGAGGTCGGAGTGCACCACGATGTTGGCGACGTTGCGGTGCACGAACACCTCACCCGGCTCCAGCCCGGTGATCTGGTTGGCGGGCACGCGGCTGTCGGAACAGCCGATCCACATGTAGCGCGGCGTCTGCTGCTTGACAAGGCCGGTGAAGAAGCCGGGCCGGTCACGCTCCATCTGGGCGGACCAGGCACGGTTGTGGGCAAAGAGGTCGTCGAGGTTGTCGGAAGGCATGGTGGAGTTCAGGCGGTTGTTTCAGACTATTTGGATACAACAGGCAAGGGGATGGCAGAGCAGCCCGACTCTGGAGCTGCTTGAATCATCTTGTGGAGCCTGGCAACGTCGGGCTTGGAGGTTTCGCGCATCACAGACTGCCATCTGCGCACGCGCTCCACGACCTCCGAAGGACACGACTTTCCTATGGCCAGGTCGCATGTTATCTGTGCGATCTGCTGCGGGTCCTTCGACAGTGTGAAAGACGCCCCCGGCCGGGAAAAAGCGCGAGCGACCTCGTTGCTATAAAGGTAGCGCTCCATGGGCGGATTGGTCAGGAGCCGTGTGTCGCGGATCGAGAGAACGCGGCCGAGCTGCACGCGCACCCCCTCCCAGCTGATTCGGTCAATGCGCTCGGCCACCTCCTCAGGCAGCAGTTGGCCAATCTCCACGGTCACCTGATCCAACAACCGCGATGTCTCGAACCGTTCGTTCTCTACTGCCGAGAGGAAGTCAGCTCGGAGGCCGACCTCATCCATGTAAGCCAGTACGTGCCCGATCGGCCACTGCCAAGAGTGACCGCTGTGCTCGTCTCGCGTGGCCGTCTCAAGAAGGCGAATCACCGTAGCGGCCTCCTCGATTTTTCTGGCTCGCTGTCCATCGGTCGAGCGGAAATAGTCGTCTAACGCGATCATCTCGTCGATCGAATGGCCGGCGTAGGTCAGTTCAAGAGCGAGTTGTTGTCGCGCATAGGCGACGTTGGACTCGGACTGACGCAGCTTCGCGATCTCAGGCATGAACTGCGAAGTGAGGTGCACCACGGCTGGCACGAAGAATGCCGGCGAGCGCCTGTCCACCAAGCGAGAGCGGCACGCCAGCATGGCCTGTCGAACGTTCTCGTAGGACTCCATCCTGAAGTCGATGCCGGTTTGGATGTGCGTGAGGAATGCCTCGCTCGGCACAGTGCCGGCCTTCAGTCTTTCAAAGAGTGCATCACGGCTCGGCGCCGCGAACCCTGAAACGGCCCCCAATGCGGCGCACGCAGCCAGGGCAAGTGCCCGAAGCCAACGGCAACAGCAGGAGCGGGACGTTGCGGATTTGCGGAGCATGGCGCTATTGTCGACGAGGGGTTGAGTCCCGCTCGGATCAGGCAGTCTTGGGAGGCTTGGCTGCGCCTTGTGCCTTCTGCGCCTTGACCAGCGTGGCGCGGCCCTTTTTCTCGTGCTCGCGCACTTCGGCGAGGTTGGCCTGCAGTTCGGCCAGCTGCGCCTCGAGCTGCGCGCGGTGGGCGCCGAGCACGCCCAGGAATTTTTCCAGCTGCGGCACGGTGTCGCGCGGGCTGTCGTACATGTCGAGGATGTCTTTCGCCTCGACCAGCGTCAGGCCCAGGCGCTTGGCGCGCAGCGTGAGCGTGAGCCGCGCCCGGTCGCGCGCGCTGTACACGCGCTGCAGGCCGGCCCGCTCCGGCGACAGCAGGCCCATGTCTTCATAGAAGCGGATGGCGCGCGTCGTGAGATCGAACTCCTTGGCGAGCTGGCTGATGGTGAAGGTCTGCGCGGGCATGGGCGGCAAGGGTTGCGGGGGCGACAGCAGGTTGGCGGCGCATTCTCTACAATGATGCCTCAACCCATGACGTTTACGTAAACGTCAATCATACATGAACCTCCTCGAACGCGAACTCCACTACCCCCTGGGCGACACCCTGCCCGCCGCCGGCGAAGCACTGGAAGTCGCGCCCGGCGTGCGCTGGATCCGCATGCGGCTGCCCTTTGCGCTGGACCACATCAACCTCTGGCTGCTGCGCGACACGATCGACGGCGTCGAGGGCTGGACGGTGGTCGACTGTTGCATTGCGCACGACGAAGCCCGCGCGCAGTGGGAGCAGATTTTCGAGACCCAGCTGCAGGGCCTGCCGATCCTGCGCGTGATCGTGACCCACATGCACCCCGACCACATCGGCCTGGCCGACTGGCTGTGCCAGCGCTGGAACGCGCCGCTGTGGATCAGCGCCACCGACTACCACGTGGCGCGCGTGCTGTGCAGCGCCGGCGACACGCTCGCGGGCGGCGACGCGGCGGCCGACTTCTTCGCCTCGCACGGGCTGACCAACCCCGAGTCGATCGCCAAGATCCGCGCACGCACCAGCTACTACACCAACATGGTACCCAGCGTGCCCGCCCGCTACGTGCGCATGATGGACGGCGACATCGTCCGCATCGGCGGACGCGACTGGCGCTGCATCAGCGGCTACGGCCACGCGCCCGAGCACATCGCGCTGTACTGCGCCGAGCCGAAGCTGCTGCTGGGCGGCGACATGATGCTGCCGCGCATCTCGACCAACGTGAGCGTGCACGCGGGCGAGCCCGAGGCCAATTCGCTGCGCCTGTTCCTGGACAGCATCGACAAGTTCAAGGCCCTGCCGGCCGACACGCTGGGCCTGCCCTCGCACGGCAAGCCCTTCACCGGCATCCACCGCCGCGTCGACCAGCTGCAGGAGCACCACCGCGACCGCCTGGCCGAGCTGCTCGAAGCCTGCCTCGCGCGCCCGATCACGGCGTCGGAGGGCCTGCCGATCCTGTTCAAGCGCGAGCTCGACCTGCACCAGATCACCTTCGCCATGGGCGAGACCGTGGCCCACCTGCACCTGCTGTGGTTCTCGGGGCAGGTGAAGCGCACCCTGGATGCCGACGGCATCTACCGCTTCGGCGCAGCCTGAGGCCCCCCGGCTTTTCACTTCGCTTCGCTGCGTGTAACTCCACCCCCCGAGGGGGAGGCGCGGCTCGCCTTGGGGCGGCCCGGCGGCGGCCGCATAGACTCTGGGAATGACAATGTCGAACACGCTGGCTGAGCTGCGCGCCGGCCGGCTGGCTGGCGCACGACGACTGGACCTCTCGTGCGGACTCACCGAGTTCCCGCGCGAGATTTTTGCGCTCGCCGACACCCTCGAAACGCTGAATCTCACGGGCAATGCGCTCAGCGCGCTGCCCGACGACCTCGGCCGGCTGCACAAGCTGCGCGTGCTGTTCGGCTCCGACAACCGTTTCACCGAACTGCCGGCGGCCATCGGCCAGTGCCGCCAGCTCGACATCGTGGGCTTCAAGGCCAACCGCATCGCCCACGTACCCGCCGAGGCGCTGCCGCCCTCGCTGCGCTGGCTGATCCTGACCGACAACGCGATCGAAGCATTGCCCGACACCCTCGGCGACTGCTCCCGCATGCAGAAGCTGATGCTGGCCGGCAACCGCCTGCGCGCCCTGCCGCCGTCGGCGGCCCGCTGCCGGCAGCTCGAACTGCTGCGCCTGTCGGCCAACCGTTTCGAGGCGCTGCCCGAGTGGCTGCACACGCTGCCGCGCCTGGCCTGGCTGGCGTGCGCGGGCAATCCGTTCGACGCGCCGACCGAAGACGCAGCCATCGACGCGCCCACCGTGCCGCATGTCGACTGGCGCGACCTCACGCTCGGCCCGAAGCTCGGCGAAGGCGCTTCGGGCGTGATCCACCGCGCCACGCTCGCCACACCCGATGGCGCCGCGCAGCCCGTGGCGGTGAAGCTTTTCAAGGGTGCCGTCACCAGCGACGGCTGGCCGCACAGCGAGATGGCGGCCTGCATCGCGGCCGGCGCGCACCCGACGCTGATCGCCGCACAGGGCCGCATCGACGGCCACCCCGACGGCACCGAAGGCCTGGTGATGGCGCTGGTGCCGCCCTCGTTCCGCACCCTGGCCGGCCCGCCGAGCCTGGCCTCGTGCACCCGCGACGTCTATGCCGACGATGCGCGCTGGACGACCCGCACCGCCCTGCGCATCGCGCGCGACATCGCGTCGGCCATGGCGCACCTGCATGCGCGCGGCCTGCTGCATGGCGACCTGTACGCCCACAACATCCTGTGGCACGCGCAGGACGGCGGGCGGCTCGGCGATTTCGGCGCGGGCTGGATGACCGGCGCGCTCGACCCGGCGCACGCGAAGGCACTGCAAGGCGTGGAGATGCGCGCCTTCGGTTGCCTGCTCGAAGAACTGGCCGAGCGCTGTGACGATGCGGTTTCTTCTTCGACTTTGACCACGCTCGCGGCGCGCTGCCTGCAAGCCGACGTGGCGGCACGGCCATCGTTCGCCGAGGTGCTGCCGGTGCTGGACGCCGCCGTGCCATGACGCGCCCCCGCTTCCCCGTTCCGATGCCCACGCGCGACGGCGTGAGCCCGAGCTGCGTTTCGCTGCCTCACGGCCCCTGGCCCACCATCGCCGACTTTCTCGTCGAGCGCTTTCCCGCCATCTCGCGCGAGGCCTGGTTGTCGCGCATTGAAGCGAACGACGTGTGCGACGAGCACGGCGTGCCCATCACCGCCACGCGGCGTTACGAGTCGCCGCTGCGCGTGTACTACTACCGCGCGCTCGACGCCGAGACGCCCATCCCGTTCGAAGAGTTGGTGCTGCACCAGGACGACGACCTCGTGGTGGTCGACAAGCCGCCCTTCGTGCCCGTCACGCCCACCGGCAAGTACGTGCAGCAGAGCCTGCTGGTGCGCCTGAAGCGCAAGCTCGGTCTGGACGACCTCGTGCCGCTGCACCGCATCGACCGCAACACCTCGGGGCTGGTGCTGTTTTCGGTGCGCCCCGAGACGCGCGGCCTGTACCAGGCGATGTTTCCCGAGCGGCGCATCGACAAGCACTACGAGGCTGTGGTGCCGTGGCACGAGGGCGTGTCGTCGGTGCCCGCCGTGTACCGCAGCCGGCTGGTGGACGACGACCATTTCATGCGGATGCGCGAAGCGCCTGGCGAGCCGAATTCCGAGACCCGCATCGTGCTGCGGGAGGCGCGCGACGGCCATGCGCTGCTGGAACTCTCGCCTGTCACCGGCCGCAAGCACCAACTGCGCGTGCACTGCCAGGCGCTGGGTTTGCCGATCGTGAACGATCCGTTCTATCCCACGCTGCAGCCCGCGGGGAATGACGACTTCGACAGGCCGCTGCAGCTGCTGGCGCGGTCGCTGTCTTTTGTCGACCCGCTGAACGGCGCCTTGCGCACCTTCGAGAGTCCGCGCCGGTTGGCGCTGCCTTCTGCTCCTGCTGCAGCTGCCGCCTAGGTGACGCGGCGCGGGCGCGTCGCGGACTAAGCTTTCTCCTGACGGGAATTGAACTTCCTCTCTTCCACCACTCAGGAGACAAACGCACATGGACACCACCCAACTCTTCTCGCTGAAGGGCCGCAGCGCCTTGATCACCGGCGGCTCGCGCGGCATCGGCCGCATGATTGCCGAGGGCTTCCTGGCGCAAGGCGCTCGCGTGTACATCTCGGCGCGCAAGGCGGCGGCTTGCGATCAGGCGGCGAAGGATCTGTCGGCTTTTGGGCATTGCGTGTCGCTGCCGGCGGATGTGTCTACTGTGGAAGGGGCTCAGGCGCTGGTCGATGCTTATGCGAAGCATGAAGGGTCGCTCGATATCCTGGTCAACAACGCGGGGGCTGCTTGGGGGGCGCCTTATGAGGAGTTTCCGGAGAGTGGCTGGGACAAGGTTGTCGACCTGAACTTGAAGACGCCCTTCTTCCTGACGAAGGCGCTGACGCCGATGCTCAAGAAGGCGGCTACGGATCATCTTTCGAAGGTGATCAACATTGCTTCTATCGACGGGATTTCTGTGAATCCGCAGGAGACGTACTCCTATGCGGCCAGCAAGGCGGGGTTGATTCAGTTGACGCGGCGGATGGCGTTGCGGTTGGCGCAGGATCGGATCGTGGTGAGTGCGATTGCTCCGGGGGCGTTTGCTTCGGATATGAACAAGGATGCGCGGGATCATGGGGATGAGGTCAAGGGACGGATTCCTGCTGGGCGCATTGGTACTCCCGAAGATATGGCTGGTGCCGCCATCTATCTGGCCTCTCGGGCTGGGGACTATGTGATGGGGTCTACGCTTGTGGTGGACGGGGGCGTTACGCACGCTCGCTGATCTTCTTGAGTTCCGAGGCCGGGTCTCGCCCCGGCAGGCGACCTACGTTTCTTTGCTTCGCCAAAGAAACGTAGGCAAAAGAAAGGCGACCCTGCTGTCTGCGTCCCTCCGCTTCGCTGCGGGCAACCTGCGGTGCTCACGTTTCGCGGGGTCTCGCCCGAACTCGCTTCGCTCAAACAAGGGCGAGCCCTGATCCGCGAAACGCTGCGCTCCTCGGCGCATACAGAAGGGATTTGGATACCTGCGGGCCATCGCTTCGCTCGGCCAGTGGGCCGCAGCAGGCGCTGCGCGCCTGCTGCGGCTGGGATTGGTAGCGGCGTTGGTTGGAGCGCGAACGCAGGCGCAGGAGCGAATGCAGATGTGCTTGCGAGCACCAGCACCAGCACCAGCACCAGCACCAGCACCAGCACCAGCACGGGCACGGGATTTGGCTGTTGGAAATTCCCGGGCCGAGCGAAGCGACGGCCCGCTGGTATCCAAGCCCCTCTGGCTGCGCCGAGGAGCGCAGCGTTTCGCGGATCAGGGCTCGCAGCTGTTTGAGCGAAGCGAGTTCTGCGAGACCCCGCGAAACGCGAGCACCGCAGGTTGCCCGTAGCGAAGC
>Ga0160464_100120_pt1 | contig 87811 bp, 68 predicted proteins | sample HID1971I_E11MG_FD_108275 | JGI IMG/M metagenome (GOLD analysis project Ga0160464, IMG submission 108275) | Enriched millipede-associated microbial communities from UW Madison campus, WI, USA - HID1971I_E11 MG | ecosystem: Host-associated > Arthropoda: Insects > Digestive system > Unclassified ...
CTCCTCCTTCTCCATCCCGTCCTATAGCGCCGGGATTACGCTGCGGATGCTGCGCTTCGCAGGGATGCTATTCGCGGCGTTCCTGGGCATCTTCGGGACGATCCTGTTCTTCCTGCTGCTGTGCAGTCACCTCAGCAAGCTGAAGAGCTTCGGCGTCCCTTACCTGACCCCGGCGACGCCATTCCGGCTGCGGGACTGGAAGGACTTCCTGATCCGGGCGCCGCTGACGACGATGAAGCGGAGACCGGCGATGATGAAGCCGCAAGACGACAGACGCCAATCGTAACCGGGAGGGTTGCTCGTGTTCATCCGTACCGACAACAAGATTACGAGATCGCAAGCGATCGTCTTCCTGACCAACACCGTCCTCGGGGCCGGCATCCTGACGATGCCGCGCAGTGTCAGTCAGGCGATGCATACGCCTGATTCCTGGCTTGCTATCTTGCTTAGCGGCTTGCTCATCCTGCCGATCGTCTGGCTGATGACCCGGCTCAGCCTCTACTACCCGGGCCTTACCGTCTTCCAGTATGCAGGACGGATAGTTGGCAGATTGCCCGGCACGGTGCTGGGGCTGATGCTGGTCGTCTTCTGCATCACGATTGCCGGCTTCGAGATACGGATTCTGGCTGAGGTGACGATGTTTTTTCTGCTGGAGGGCACGCCGATCTGGGCGATCATCCTGCCCTTTATCTGGGCTGGCACCTATCTGGTCAGCGGCGGCATCCAGGCGATCGCCAGAGTCTATCAGATCGTCTTTCCCCTCACCATCCTGGTGCTGCTCGTCTCCTTTGGCGTCAGTCTGCGCCTGTTCGATATCGATAATCTACGACCTGTCCTTGGGGACGGGCTGGCACCGGTCTGGGACGGAGTGAAGGCCTCGATCCTGATCTTTTCCGGGTGCGAGGTCGTCCTCACGATCGTCGGCTTCATGGATCAGCCCCGGTATGCCGTCCGGACGATGCTGACCGGGATTGCCATCCCGGCTGTCTTGTACCTGCTGACCATCATCGTCGTCGTCGGCGGCATGTCGCTCAATACGGTCATTACGAGCACCTGGCCTACGCTTGACCTGGTCCGCAGCTTTGAGATCACGGGTTTTTTCATCGAGCGTCTGGAGTTCCCGCTTATGGTCATCTGGCTGATGCAGATGTTTTGCAACTTTTGCAGCTTTTTCTTCCAAGCCTCGCTAGGCATCTCTCAGTTGTTCCGGCTGCCGCCCCAGCCTGTCATATTCGCGCTTGTTCCGATCATCTTCTTGACCGCGATGGCGGTTGACAAGCAAAAGGAGCTGTTCGCGCTTGGCGATATCATCGGATATATGAGCATAGGCTTGTTCGTCCTGCTGACCGTCCCGCTGCTCATCATCCAGATCATTCGCAAAAGGGGGCGCAGGCAGCATGAATAGCCGACTGAGAGTAATCGCGATGTCTCTATTGCTGCCGGTCCTGCTGGCGGGCTGCTGGAGCAGCAAGGAGATCGAGGATCTGGCGCTGTATGCCGGCGCGGCTCTCGACGTAGGTATGGAAGATGAGACGGAGCGCGTGCTGGAAGCCAAAGCAGCCAAGTATCCGAGGAAAAAGAAGCTTACCGCCACAGTGCAAATCGTACCGGTCCGCACCGTCGGCGGCAAATCGAGCAAACAGGGCGGCCCGCCCCACATGCCCTATAACAACATCTCGGGTACGGGCGACTCGATCCTGGAGATCTTCCGCCAGTTCTCGATCCGTCTGGACCAGCCGATCATCGGACACCATCTGAAGGTCATCGTCGTCTCGGCCGAGCTGCTGAAGGAGCAGCCGATCGAAAATGTGATGGACTTCCTGCTGCGGGACAACGATATCCGCCCGAGCACGATGGTATTCGTCAGCCAGGGGCCAGCCAAGGACACGCTCGTCTCCGAAGCGAACAACAGCGTGCCCGCCTTTCATATCATGGGCATGATCCGCAACCGGTCGCGCACCAGCAAGGTCATGGCTCCTGTGACGTTAAACAATATCGATGGGCTCACGTATGCCAAAAAGAGCTTTGCTCTGCAAAACCTCGTGACTGCAAACGGCGAGGTCGAATTTTCGGGAGCAGGCATCATAAAAGGCTCGAGCGGGCATTGGGTCGGGACGTTGAATCAGATGGATGCCGAGGCGCTCACCTGGCTGCGCAACGAAGGCAGCGCCGGCGTCATCAAGGCGGAGGTGCGCGACGAGCCGTTGACCTATGAGATCAAGGAGATGAAAAGCAAAATTTCCTCCAAGGTTAAAGGCGACGACATCGAATTCGATGTAAGCATCAAGGCGGATGGCCGCATCATCGAAATCTGGGACAGCGCTGCCGGCGCGGCGTCTCCCTTTACAACAGAAGAAACTACGGCGGTCGTCCAGAAGCAGATAGAAAAGATTATGAACGCATTCGCCAACAAACTGCAAAAAAAATATCAAGCCGACGTCGCCGGTTTCGGCGACCGCTTCGCCATCGAGCACCCAGCCCTCTGGAAGAAGGTCAAGGACAACTGGGACGAGGTGTTCAGCCGCTCGAAGATCAATTTCACCTACGATGTAAAAATATCGGAGTATGGCTCGTTTGTGGAGGAGTAGGGGAGAACGAAAAACACATCAGTAATGTTCTAACCATATCCCTGAAACCGTCATCGTCCCCGGCAATGCGGCATCGTCCACCTCGACCTGGTCGTACCAGCCGCCTACGGCCAGATTCATCACCAAATAGAAGCGCTGGTCGAAGGGCATCTCCCCTGGGATAAGTCTGCGCTCGGCATAACATCGGCCATCCACCAGCCAGCGGATCGCCTCCGGCTCCCACTCCAGCCCGTAGTCGCGGAAGCGGCCGATGTCGCCGTCGGTCAGCTCGCAGGCGTGCTCATCGGTCACCTTGTGCTCGAAGTTGCGGCCGTAATGCAACGTGCCGGACACCTGCCGGGGCAGCCGCCCCCTCGCCTCCATCACGTCGATCTCGCCGGAGGCCGGCCACGGACCGTACGCCTCGTCCTGTGGCAGCAGCCAGATCGCCGGCCACAGCCCTTGCCCGATCGGCAGACGGGCGCGGACGACCAGCTTGCCGTAGCAATAGCTCATATGATCGCGCGTATCCAGCCGCGCCGACGTATACGCGAACTGCCGTCCGTCCTCCGTCCGCGTCTCCTCGCGTCGCGCGCACAGGTGCAGCCCCTCTGCATCGAGGCGCAGATTGACCGGGCGACCGGTGTAATATTGCAACTCCCCATTGCCCCAGCCCGGGTGAATCGGCCGGCCTTCGCGATCGAGCAGGTCGTTGCCCTCCCGGATATTCCAATGACTCAGATCGGCATCCGCACGCGTATAATCCTGCTCCCATATTAGGTTGTTCATCGTAATCTCGCTCCTCTCTTCTCCCCTCAGCATACTGCATCTGCATCGCAGGTCAATCCGATCCAAAATAATGGGATACCGTCAAAAACGACGGTCTTTTTTTCGGCCAGCGATTCTCATACGATGGATGAAGAGAAAGGAGGCCGCCTATGAGTCAACGCGCAGCGGAACGAATGAAAGCGTTTGTGAGGCAATGGCAGCTGCAAAGCATGGTCATCCCCGGCATCGTCTGGATGTTCGTCTTCTGCTATATTCCGATGTTCTGGCTGATCATCGCCTTTATGGATTACAGCATCGCCCGGCCGATGCTGGAGTCGCCCTTCGTCGGCCTGAAGCACTTCGCCGACTTTATGACCGACGAGCGGTTCTGGCGCTCGATCCGCAACACGCTGGGCATGAGCGCGATCAAGCTGGCGCTCGGCTTCCCGATCCCGATCCTGTTCGCCCTGCTGCTCAACGAGATCCGCAGCCTGCGCTTCATGCGGACGGTGCAGACGATCTCTTACCTGCCGCACTTCATCGCCTGGACGATCTTCGGCGGCATCCTGCTGAACTGGCTCGGCGAAGGCGGCGTCATCAATCAGCTGACGATGGCGATCGGACTGCAGGATCGCGAGATTTTGTACAACAGCGATCCGAAGTATTTCTGGTGGATCGTCTACTTCTCCGATACGCTAAAGGAAACGGGCTGGGGCGCGATCATCTACATCGCCGCGATCGCCGGCATCGACCCCGCGCTCTACGAGGCGGCGGAGCTGGACGGCGCAGGCCGGTGGCAGCGGATGTGGCATATTACGGTGCAGAGCATCCGCCCGACGATCGCCATCCTGTTCATCCTCGCTGTCAGCGGCATCCTGGGCAGCAACTTCGAGCAGATCTTCATGCTGAAGAACAATATGAACATGCGGATGGCCGAGAGTCTGGACCTGTACATCTACAATATGGGGCTTGTGTCCGGGCGCCACTCCTTCTCCACCGCCGTCCTGTTCGCCCGCTCGATCGTCGCCCTTGGTCTGCTCTTCCTGGCCAACTACACGTCCAAGAAGCTGACGGGGGACAGTATTTTCTAATTTTCGCAGGGCGAAGACATCCGGCTTCGCAGAAAGGAGGCGTGTGCCATGGGACGCAGCAGAGGCATCCGGCGCTTCGGACTGTTCGAGGTCGTCAATACACTGATCATGCTCGGCGTCTGCTTCATGACGCTATACCCGATGTGGTTCGTCTTCATCAACTCGCTGAACGCCCCGGAGCAGGCGATGCTCGGCACGGTCAACTGGTTCCCCGAGGCATTCTCCCTGGCGAGCTACAGCGTCGTCTTCAACGACAAAAGCCTGATGAACGGCTTCCTGATCACGACGCTGCGCACCGTCATCGGCACGCTCACGCATGTGCTGTTCACCGCCATCGTCGCCTACGGCATCAGCAAGCGCAAGCTGATCGGCCGCCAGGTGTACATGAAGATCGCCCTGATCACGATGCTGTTCTCCGGCGGGCTGATCCCGACCTTCCTGCTCATGACGAAGCTGGGACTGTACGACAACTTCTGGGTGTTCATCATCCCGTCGATGTATACGTTCTTCAACATGGTTATCTTCATGAGCTTCTTCCGCACCATCCCCGAGAGTCTGGAGGAATCGGCCAAGGTCGACGGTGCCTCCGACTACGGCGTGCTGTTCCGCATCGTCCTGCCCAACAGCATGGCGGTGCTGGCGACGATCGGGCTGTTCTCGGCGGTCTATCATTGGAACGACTACTACATGGGCGTCATCTATATCCGCTCGCAGGACATCCTGCCGATGCAGACGATGCTCTACAAGATTATCGCCGAGAACTCGATGTCGTTTATGCAGCAGCAGGCGATGGCGCAATTCGGCGCGCGGCTGCCGGGCAACTCGATCAAGTTCGCCTCGATGGTCGTCGCCACCCTGCCGATCCTGATCGTCTACCCGTTCATCCAGCGCTTCCTCGTCAAGGGCGTCATGATCGGGGCAATCAAGGGATAAGATCCAAGAGAGGAAGGTTTAATATGGAGAAAAAGAACATGAAGCATCGCATGCTGAAGCCAAGTCTCACCCTCCTGCTGACCGGCGCTCTGGCGCTGGGGCTGGCGGCATGCACCAACTCCGAGAACAATGAACCGCCAGCGACGACAAAGCCGACCAATACGACCGAGCAGCAGCCGACTGACACGACCGCCGAGCTCAATCCCGACGAGCCGGCGTGGAAGCTCGATACGAGTCCGGTCGATCTGACCTGGTTCGTCGGCGCCTCCTGGTACGCTCACTCCTGGGGCGAGAGCCTCGCTTCCCGGCATGTGACCGAGAAGACCGGCGTCAACGTCAAGCTCGAGGTCCCGTCGGGCGAAGCCAACGAGCAGATCACGCTCATGATGACCTCCGGCAAGCTGCCTGACCTGATCTCCCTGGGCTCGTGGGAGACGGCCGTCACCAAGCTGTGGGAAGGCGGACATGTCCATGCGCTGAACGAGCTGGCCGATCAGTACGACCCGTACTTCTTCCAGGTTGCCGGGGACGGCACGCTCAAGTGGTATCGACAGGCGGACGGCAATACGTACGGCGTGCCCAACGACTCGTACAGTCCGAACCTGATGCATGAGACCGGCATGACTGCCGCCAACCAGACGTTCCTCGTGCGCAAGGATCTGTACGAGGAGATGGGACGGCCCGATCTGAGCACGCCGGACGGCTTCCTTGGCGCGCTGCAGCAGCTCAAGGATCAGTACGCCACCTACAAGGGTCAGCCGATGAGCCCATTCTTCGCTCAGGGCAATGTGCCGTACGGCATGACCGAGTATCTGCAGAACCTACTGGCGATCCCGCATGAGAAGGACGGCAAGGTGTACGACCGGATGACCGATCCCGATTATATCGCCTGGCTGAAGACGTTCCGCACCGCCTACGAGCGCGGCCTCATCAACGTCGACTTCCTCGTCGACTCGGATACGCAGGTGGAGGAGAAGACGAACAACGCCCGCTACTTTATGATGGTGCGCGAATGGACCGGGATGGCGGCGGTCAATCCGATGCTGGCCGCGAGCGCCAACCCGGACTCATACTATATCGCCGTCGATGGCCCGCAGAACAGCAAAGGCGAGCCTGCCAAGCTGTTCCCCGGCAATATGGACGGCTGGATGGTGACGATGATCAGCAAGTCGACGCCGCATCCCGAGCGCGCGATCCGCTTCCTCACCTATCTGACCAGCGAGGAGGGCCAGCGCGATCTGTTCCTCGGCCCGGAGGGCGAGACGTGGGAGATGGCGGGCGACAAGCCGCAGCTCAAGCCGGAGATGGCGACGTTGCTGGAGACGGATATCGAGCGGCTGGAGAAGGAATACGGCATTATGGATACGTACTGGATGCTGCGCAACCCGGTCATCGTCAACCAGTGGCGGCCGGAGAAGGCGCCGGTGCTGAAGCAGATGGAGGACTTCGCCAACGCCCAGGCCGATATCGACAGCGGCATCTACAAAGGGCTCGACCCGCTCGGCGACTCCGACGTCGCCGTCAACTGGGCGCGCATCTCGCAGAACTGGGAGGAAGTGCTGCCCGAGCTGATCACCGCCAAGGATGAAGCGGCGTTCGACCGCATCTTCGAGAGCTATCTCGAGCGCCGCGACGGCTACGGCTTCGCCGAGGTGATGGCCTATCGCCAGACCGAGCTCGACGCCCGCAAGGCCAAGATGGCCGAATAACGCTGTGGACAATGCGCCGTCCTTGGGCGGCAGAGCAAGTGTTCCAAGCCAGCCGGTTGCGCTCTGCGCGGCCGGCCTTCCCTGTCTGAGGAAGAGCTTGTAAAATATAGAGAGAGTACAACGACAGGGGGCACCCGACGATGAAGCCGCTGACGACACGCATCGGCAAGGTCTATCGCAAGCTGCGCATCTCGCAAAAGCTGTTCCTCGCCTTCAGCCTGACGATCGCCGTCCCCGCCGTGCTGGTCGCATTCCTGTTCATCCGTACCCAGGAGACGCAGCTCTACAGGGACGCGATGGCCAGCGGCAGCAGTCACGTCGCCCGGCTCGACGAGCAGCTCCGCAACCGGCTGACCGCGATGGAAAACGCTTCCTCGACGGCCTTGACGCAAAAGGCGTTCGTCGACTTTATCCATACGGATATGCGCAGCGACGGCTTGCGGCTCGTACGCTTCAGACAACAGCAATACGAGCAGATGCACAATATTATCCAGAGCCACGAGCTGGTGAGCGAGCTGAGCTTCTATGTCGATAACCCGGATGTGCACGAGATCTGGCCGGAGATCTACCACTACCGCCGATTCACGCCGCAGGACTACGGCCAGACCTTGCGCGAGGCTGGCGGCGGCGCTTACCGGCTGTTCGCCTATCGGGACGGCGACCAGACGCTCGCCTACTATCGGCTCGTGCGGCTGCAGGGCCAGGAACGGCGACCGACCATCATGGAGGTGCGGGCGCCGCATCGCGACATCTTTGCCGAGCTGCTGAGCACGGACAGCGGCAGCGACTTTTTCACCGTCGTCCTCGACGCGAGCGAGCCGTCGCGGGCTGTCTACCACCCTGGCCACCCCTTCGCATCAGCGGCTGGACCGGCGCTCGGCGACATCCTGACCGCCTTGCAGACGCAGCTCGACCCGCTCCGTCAGGAGCAGCCGCTCCAGGTGCAGGTCGACGGCCAGACCTACTACGCGCTGTACCGCTACGTCGCGCCGCTGGACGCCTATATCGCCGATATCGCCTCCCGCCAGACGCTGATGGAGGGCCCGCGCAGCTGGTATACGCTGACGGCGGCGACCGCGCTCGGCCTGATGCTGCTCATCCTGCTGCTGCTCTCCTGGGCGTCCCGGCGCATCTTCCGCCGCCTCGACCAGGTGCTGGTCTCGATGCGACAGGTACGCAAGGGCAATCTCGACGCGACGATCGATATCGGAATAGATGCGCGCGGGGCGGGCGACGAGATCGACGAGGTGGCGATCAGCTACAACAGTATGCTCGGCGAGCTCAAGCAGCTGATGACGCAGGTCGTCGACAAGCAGCTCGTCGCCAAAAACGCCCAGCTCCACTCGCTCCATTCGCAGATCAACTCGCACTTCCTGTACAATGCGCTGGAGTCAATCCGCATGCAGGCGGAGGTGCAGCGCCAGCCGGCGATCGCCGAGGCGCTCGTGGCGCTGGGCGCGCAGCTGCGCTACAGCATGCAATGGCGCAGCGATACGGTCGCGCTGAGCGAGGAGCTGGCCAATATCCGCAGCTACATCCAGTTCATCAGCTTTATGGATGGCCGCGAGATCGTCCTGACCGCCGACCTGCCGCCCGAGGTGCTGCGCTATCCGATCCCGAAGATGTCGCTGCAGCCGGTCGTCGAAAATGCGGTCCGCCATGCCGCGCCGCCAGGGGGCGGCGTCCATATCCGGATAACGGTGCGGATCGAGGACGAGGAGCTGCTCGTCGAGATCCGCGACGATGGCGTCGGTATCGAGCCCTCGCTGCTGCGCGAGCTGCAAGCGACGCTGGGCGACGACTCGGATGCGTCGATCGATACGAGCAACAATGGCCTTGGGCTGGCTAATGTCCATCAGCGGCTGCAGCTCAATTATGGCAAGCGCTGCGGCCTGTGGATCGACAGCGTGCAAGGCGTCTATACGACCGTCACCTTGCGCCTGCCTTGGCATCATGCAAATCTGGGAGGGTGGTAGCGATGATGAATATCCTGATCGTCGACGATCAGAAGCCGATCCGCGACGGCCTGGTCGCCATGCTCGGCCAGTTCGACCTGGAGCCTGAGTCGATCCATAGCGCCGCCAGCGGACTGGAGGCGCTGTCGCTGCTGCGGCAGCTCCCCGTCCAGCTCGTCATCACGGATATCCGGATGCCGGATATGGACGGCCTGACGCTGATCGAGCGGGCGCGCGAGGAGCAGCTCCCGGCCGAGTTCCTCATCATCAGCGGCTATAGCGACTTCGCCTATGCGCAGCGCGCGATCGGCCTGCGGGCCAAGGGCTATCTGCTCAAGCCGGTCAATCGCGAGGAGCTGCTGGCCGCTGTCCTGCGCATCCAGCAGGAGATCCAGGCCGGGCAGGCGCTGACGCACAATCTCGAGCAAGCTTCCCGGCTCGCCCGCGAGACGGACCGCAAGGAGCTGGGGCTGTATATGCAAGGCGCGACTGGCGATGAGGACTGGATCGCCGAGACAGAGCGTCGCCATGAGGCATTATGGTCTGGCTATCGGCTCTGCATACTGCGCGAGGAGCGATCGCTGCAGCTATCTGACGATGTCGCCCATCGGGTCGAGCGGATCACCGGGCAGGTGTTCGGGCAGGAGGGCTGCCTCCTCGTACAGCATCGCCCGCAGCTGGTGCTGGCGATCGACGAGTCGGCCGATCCGGGGCGGCTGACCGCCGCCCTCCAGGCAGCCCAGCTCGAGGCGATCGCCGTCATGACCGAGCCGCACCACGGCTTGAGGTCGTTGCCGGACGCTTATGCCGAGGCGCTGGAGCTGTACCGACACAGCTACCTGTTCCCCGAGATCCGCTGCCTGCGGGCGTCGCATCTCGAGCGGCTGGAGGCGCAGTGGGAGCTGCCCTACGAGGAGCTGCGGGCGCTGTTCCGCCAGCTCGGCGGCCGGGGCGGCGACGCCGCGCTGGCCCAGGGACTGTCGACGCTATTCCACAAGCAGGCGCTGCAGCGCTATCCGATCCGCTATACCCAACAGCTCTGCCGCGCCGTCGTGCAGCTGCTGGAGGAATATGTCCAGCTCATCCGGCCGTATCTCGGCGAGACGTCGCTGGACCTGGATCGGGTGCGCGAGCTGTTCGACTACCCCGGCATCCGCGAGTATATCCAGGCTTTGCAGCTGCGGCTGCTGCGGCTGCACCAGCTCTACATCGAATACAAGTGCAGCTATCATGCCTCGCAGGATCTGAGCGAGGCGATCCGCTTCATCCACGAGCATTACCACAGGCCGCTCGATCTGGCGATGGTGTCCAATCACGTCTCGCTGAATTACGCCTACTTCTCCAACCTGTTCAAGAAGAGCGTCGGCAAGGGCTTCGCCGAATATCTGCGCGACGTGCGGCTCGACAAGGCGCGGCGGCTGCTCGCCGAGACGGATTATAAGGTCGTCGAGGTCGCGCAGCGCGTCGGCTACGAGAGCTACAAGAGCTTCACCCGGGCGTTTCGCGAGACGATGGGCATGCAGCCGACAGAATATCGGCAGCAGCTTCGGCAGCAAGACCAACCTTTTTACAAAGTCTAGCGACAGACCCAAAAAAGTGGGTTACAACAAAAAATATTGTCTCTTTTCGCCCTCTACCCCCTCCGATAGAATAAAGATGTCTCGTGTAAGCGGTTTCCAAAATTTCGGATTATCGCTGCATCGGACCACTTTGCTAAAGGAGGGCAATTATGAATCGACATGTCCCGCTTTATCCGTATCTCCACCGGAAGGCGTTGCCTCTGCTCCTGGCCTTGACGCTGCTGACAGGCATCGCCCTGTTCCCGGCCTCCACCGCGCAGGCGGCAACGACCGTGACGTCGATGACGTACTTTTCTGCCAATGACGGTCCCGTCATCTCCAAATCCGGCGTAGGGCAAGCCAGCTACGGCTTCGTCATGCCGATCTTCAATGGCGGCGCTGCGACCTGGAACGATGTCGCCGATGACGTCGGCGTCCGCGTCAAGGTCGGCGGCAGTTGGGTCGACATCGATAGCGTCGGCGGCTATGTGTACAACCAGAACTGGGGCCATTGGAACGACAGCGGCACCTATGGCTACTGGTTCACCCTCTCCGCCACGACCGAGTTGCAGCTTTACTCCAAGGCGAACAGCAGCGTCACGCTCAACTACACGCTCGTCTTCCAGAATGTCAATGAAACGACCATTACCTCGATGACGCCGACCCAGGGCCCTCAATTGACCGCAGGGTATACCGGCGGCGCAGGCTTCACCTACCCGGTCTTCAACAACGACCCCTCCATCCCGTATGCAGCCGTCGCAAGCGATCTAAAGGTGTACGTCAAGCCGGTCTCCAGCAGTAGCTGGATCGATATCGACAACAACGCGGCGAGCGGCTGGATCTACGACAGCAACTTCGGCCAGTTTACCGAAGGCGGCGGCGGATACTGGTTCACCGTCACCGAGTCGATCAATGTCAAGCTCGAGTCCAGGACGTCCTCGGCCAGCGTCGTCTATACGATCAACTTCCCGCAGCCGACGCGCAGCAGCTACACGCTCTCCGCCTATGACGGCACGACCTACAGCGCCGATGCGAGCGGCGCGATCGGTATCCCGCTGCCGCGGATCGACGGCACCCCGGCGATCGGCAGCGAGCTCGGCAACTTCGTCTACCAGATCTACCGGAACGGCCAATGGGTCGAGATGAGCAACTCGGCGCAGAGCAGCTTCGTCTACTCGGCCAATGGCTACAACAACATGTCCGACGCCAATCAATGGGGCTACTGGGCCGACTACATCTATGGTCTCTGGTTCCAGCCGATCCAGGAGGATATGCAGATCCGCATCGGCTATCCGCTGAATGGCCAGTCCGGCGGCAGCGTCGGCAGCAACTTCGTCACCTATACGCTGATCGGCAATCCGAACGCGCCGCGCCCCGATGTGAGCGACCAGGGCGACGTCGAGATCGGCACGCCGACCGATCCAGCCATCGCAGGCTGGAATCTGTATTGGCAGGATGAATTCGCCGGCAGCTCGCTCGATCTGAGCAAGTGGAACTACGAGACCGGCTACTACATCGGCAACGATCCCAATCTGTGGGGCTGGGGCAACGCTGAGATGCAGCACTACACGACGAGCACGCAAAATGTCTTCGTCGCAGACGGCAAGCTGAACATCCGGGCGCTCCACGACTACCAGTCGTTCCCTCAGGACCCGAACCGCTACGCGACCTACTCCTCCGGCAAGATCAACACCAAGGATAACATGTCGCTGCAGTACGGCCGCGTCGATATCCGCGCCAAGCTGCCGACTGGCGATGGCATCTGGCCGGCGCTGTGGATGCTGCCGGAGGACTCGGTCTACGGCGCATGGGCCGCCTCAGGGGAGCTCGACATCATGGAGGCGAAGGGTCGTCTGCCCGGCACGACGAGCGGCGCGATCCACTACGGCGGCCAGTGGCCGGTCAACCGCTACCTTGCCGGAGAATACTACTTCCCGCAAGGTACGACATTCGCCGACGACTTTAATGTGTACACGATGATCTGGGAAGAGGACAACATGAAGTGGTACGTCAACGGTGAGTTTTTCTTCAAGGTGACGCGCGAGCAGTGGTATTCTGTCGCCGCCCCCAACAATTCGGACGCGCCGTTCGACCAGCCCTTCTATCTGATCATGAACCTGGCGGTCGGCGGCCACTTCGACGGCGGACGCACGCCGGACCCGTCCGACATCCCGGCGACGATGCAGATCGACTACGTGCGGGTGTACAAGGAGGGCGCGGGCGGCGGCCCGGGCAACCCCGGCGGCAACGTCTCGGTGAGCGGCGTTAGCGTGACCCCGGCAACGGCGCAGGTGCAGGTCGGGCAGACCGTCTCGCTGAGCGCGGCCGTCGCTCCGGCCAATGCAACGAACAAGCAGGTGACCTGGTCGGTCGCCAATAGCAGCATCGCCTCGGTGAGCGCCAGCGGCGTCGTCTCCGGGCTCGCTGCTGGTACGACGACGGTAACCGCCACGACCGCGGACGGCAACCGCACCGCCTCGGCGACGATCACCGTCGTGCCGTCACCGACGACGACTGTCATCATCGGCGACAGCGTGCGCGGCATCCGGAAGACCGGCGACAACCTGCTCTTCTACGTCAACGGCGCAACCTTCGCGGACCTGCACTACAAGGTGAACAGCGGCGGTCAGCTTAATGTCGCGATGACGCCCACAGGAGGCGGCAACTACACCTATCCGGTGCAGGGCCTTCAGCAAGGCGACACCATCGAATACTTCTTCACCTACAACCCCGGCAACGGCGCGCTCGACACGCCGTGGCAGACTTATGTGCACGGGGTAACACATGGTGTTGTTGAGTAATACTTTGTCCGATGTTTTATAGGTCGAATGCTATGGAAGCTTGATTCCACAAATAAAAAGAGGGCGAGCGGAATGATCCGTCCGCTCTCTTTTTTAGCTCCTGCTCATTGGGTTCCTTCATCATAAAGACCGCTAATGTCCATTCGTTCTTTTTTTTCGCCCGCTTCCCATTCCACGATGATTTTACTCTGATCCAGTAGGCTTTTTGTCTCAGACATTGATTGGTCTAAAATGATGTCAAATAAATACTCGACTTTATCATTTGTTTTCACTACAGTTGAACTGCTGCTGCCCTGAGAATAAAGTTTCATCGTTTTGTTTTGAGGGAAATTCAAGCGAACATCAAGATTCGTTAGATCGGCGGTAAACTTGCTTGTTAATTCAACTGCCACCGTAATCATACTTTGATATTCACCCATAATATCCGGATGTTTTCCTTCAATATCACTTTTATCCTCCACAATATTTGAACTCACGTCATAAATCCATTGTTCTTCTTGCTTAGAACATCCGGTAAGTATGAGGGTCAATAAGAAAAAGCATACAGAAAAAGGTGGAATAAGCCCTTTGCGAATGAGGTCCATATATGACACTCCTTGTTTATTTTTGCTATAATTATACCCTTGGAGAACTATGAAAAAAACGTTGTTAGTTTGTAGTGTCCCAATTCTGTTTTATCGGTGTTACAACTGGGGCCTTTGCAGCGCAGCCGCCTCTAGTGCCCGCGAGGAACTTCTAAACCAGCTTATAGTTTGATACAATGACCATGTGTCGAGGGTGCAAGTAAGTCTGTAGCTGCCATATGTATAAGGGACATCCTTTTGCTTTGATACGGTCATTAAATGCTGCAACTTCTGGAGTAAGCAATACTGTCAGCAACAGGACAAAAATATCCTATATCTCTTAGCAGACTATACTTACGTATTGCAATCTTATTTAGAAAGGGTTTTTCACATTGAAAAAAGTCCTTATAACACTTTCCGTAGTTTTCGGTATCTTTATTGGTTTTCAAGGTGTTGATGTTCTCACTACCAAAGCAAGAGGAGAAGCCATCTATAGAATGGGCATGCTGATACCAGCGAAAGATGCCTTCTGTACCTGTATGGTTCTGTCTTTCTAGCCATCGGTGTTGTACTCGCAGTGCTCCCCCTGCTAGTGGTTATCAGAAGAAAAAAAAGCATTTAGTGTCAAAAAAGAGGCCCTCTCGAATGAGCGGGCCTCTTTTTATCTCTATGGATCACAAGTGCCCTAATTATCGCAAAGGACCGATCTTGCGTACTATCTGCCCCAAAATAAACGGACCTGCCCTTAGCTGATCAGCTAGAGGCAGGTCCGTTGCATGTCGATACTACTTTTACATATATTCAGATACTACTTAATAATCACGTACTCCAGGTTAACCAGCTTCGCATAGGTGACGATCTGGTCGGTGGTCAGGTTGAGCGATACGACGGTGTGGTGGCCGCCGCCATTCTCGATCCAGGCTTTGACGCCGTCCTGGAAGTTTGGCTTCACCTGCCACATAACGCGAGCGACAGGCAGCTTAGGCGCCGGTACAGTCGGCTCGAACGCCGTTACTTCGTTGATCAGCAGCTTGTAGTGCGTGCCGAAGTCCGCCATCGAGACGACGACGCCCTCGCCGGCCTTGCCGTCGAATACGAGACGAGCCGGGTCCTCACGGTCGCCGATACCGAGCGGAGATACGAGGATCCGCGGTTTGCCCGCTGCGAGTGATGGATCAACCTCGAGCATATGCGATTGCAGGATCGCTTCCTGACCGGACGCCATCTCATAGGTGTAGTCCTCCATGAAGCCGGTATTCTGGTTGTGGCTCATGATTTTGAGCAGACGATCGAGCGCAGCCGTCTTCCAGTCGCCCTCGCCCGCGAAGCCGTAGCCCTGCGCCATCAGACGCTGTACCGCCAGACCCGGCAGCTGCTTCATGCCATGCAGGTCCTCGAAGTTGCTAGTGAAGGCCGTGTAGCCGCCGTTATCCAGGAAACGCTTGAGCGCGATCTCATAGCTCGCCTGAACACGCACGCTCGCTTCCCATGATTCCTTGCTGTAGTCGCCATAGTCGAACTCATACAGATTGGCATACTCGGCCATCAGATCGTCGATCTCTTCTTCCTTGACCGCATTCACATATTGGACGAGATCGCCAATGCCGTAGTAGTCGACGGTCCAGCCGAACTGGATCTGCGCTTCGACCTTGTCGCCCTCGGTCACGCCGACGTTGCGCATGTTGTCGCCGAACCGCGCGACCTTGATGTTGAAGCTTTCATTGTAAGCGACCGCGACATCCATCCACTCCGCGATCTGCTTCTGCACCTCCGCGCGCTCCCAGTAGCCGACGACGATTTTGTTCTGCTTGTTCAGACGGGCATTAATGAAGCCGTACTCGCGGTCGCCGTGCGCCGCCTGGTTCAGGTTCATGAAGTCCATATCGATGGTCGCCCAAGGGATGCTCTCGTTGAACTGCGTCGCCAGATGCAGCAGCGGCTTTTGCAGCAGCTTCGTGCCGCGGATCCACATCTTCGCCGGGGAGAATGTATGCATCCAGGTGATGACGCCCGCTACCTCATCGCGGTAGTTGACTTCCTTCATAATGCTGGTGATCTTGTCCGCGCTGACCGCCAGGTCCTGGAGGACGAGCGGATACGGCAGGACGCCGCTATTATTGAGCGCGTCGGCGATTTTCTGGGCGTTGGCTTTAACCTCGCCGAGCGCCTCTTCTCCATACAGATGCTGCGAGCCTACGACGAACCAAAATTGCTTTGCTGCTGACATGGATTCAACCTCTTTTCTATGAAATATAAAGATAAGTCAGTCTGATTAACCCTACTCGGTCAAATGGTCGACTGCGGCCTGCTCGATGGCGAGGCCATTGCGGTAACGCTCGACGAATACTTCGAAGCCCCGCACATCGGCAGGGTCGGGCGCGATCTCCTCGCCCGCGACATCGGCGAACACCTGCTGCTCAAGGAAATCCTCCAAGCGCTCGTCCGCCCCTTTGTTCGCCGCATAGGAAGCCAGCAAGGCCATCCCCCATGCGCCGCCCTCGCCAGCCGTCGACATGACGGATACCGGGACATTCATCGCCGCAGCGACGATACGCTGTCCGACGACTGGCGTCTTGAACAGACCGCCATGCGCCAGGATGCTCTCAATAACGACCTGCTCTTGCGCGGTCAGGATGTCCATCCCGATCTTCAGTGCGCCGAAGGCACTGAACAGATGCGTGCGCATGAAGTTCGCAAGGTTGAAGCTGCTCTCCGGCGAACGGACGAACAGCGGTCGTCCGTGCTCCAGACCGGTAATGTTCTCGCCCGAGTAGTAGCCGTAGCTGAGCAGACCGCCGCCGTCCGGGTCCGCCTCGAGCGCCTTGTTGAAGAGGACGCTGAACAGCTTGGCGCTGTCCACCTCTACCCCAAGCGCTTCGGCAAACTCGCGGAACAGGCCGACCCAGGCATTGATGTCGCTGGAGCAGTTGTTGGCGTGGACCATCGCAACCGGGCTGCCATCCGGCGTCGTCACCATATCGATCTCGGGATAGACGCGCGAAAGCTCCTTGTCGAGCACGATCATGGCAAATACGGAGGTGCCAACCGAGATGTTGCCGGTACGCTTCTTGACGCTGTTGGTCGCGACCATCCCGGTGCCTGCGTCACCCTCCGGCGGACACAACGGGATGCCCGGCTGCAGATCGCCGTCCGGGTCGAGCAGCTTCGCACCTTCCTCAGTCAACGCACCGACTTGCTCGCCCGCTACATAGACCTTGGGCAGCAGATCGGACAGCTTCCATGGATAGCCGCGGTCGGCAATAAGCTCGTCGAACTGCTGCACCATCGCCGGGTGGTAGTCGTGGGTCGCTTCGTCGATCGGGAACATGCCCGACGCTTCGCCGATGCCGATCGCCCGCTCGCCGGTGAGCAGCCGGTGGATGTAGCCAGCCAGCGTCGTGATCGAGTCGATCCGAGGCACATGCGCCTCTTCATTGAGGATCGCCTGATACAGATGCGCGATGCTCCAGCGCTCCGGGATGTTGAAGCCGAACAGCTCGGTCAGCGCATGCGCGGCAGCGCCGGTCGTCGAGTTGCGCCAGGTGCGGAACGGCACCAGCAGCTCGCCTGCGCTGTCGAACGCCATATACCCGTGCATCATGCCCGAGAAGCCGATCGCGCCGACCGTCTGCAGCTTCACGCCATACGTCCGCTCGACCTCCTGCTTCAGCTCGCGGTAGGCCGTCTGCATACCCGTGTGGATATCGGCTTGCTCGTACATCCAATAGCCGTCCTTCAAGCGATTCTCCCAGTCATAGCTGCCGGAAGCAATCGTCGCGAAGCTGCGATCGATCAGCACCGCCTTGATCCGTGTCGAGCCGAATTCGATCCCGAGCGACGTCGCGCCTGACGCGATCGCTTCCTTAAACGCTTCATGATTCATGATGACGTCCGTCCCCTTTCCACCCTCAAAAAGTTATCCCTATCCTAATTAAACAAGTCCTAATGGAACATGCCATAAAGAAGCCGAAGAGGCACGGAATCGAATCTGTAGAAACTCGATCCCGTAACCGTAGGCTTCCTTTTTATTAATCCGAAGAAGGCGCTTCCTTTTGTGTCAGCCTAAGTATAATTTTTTGTACGTACATTTGTCAATGAAGTATACTAGTTATACATACAAATGAAAGAAGTGGATCGGGTGAAGCCCAAGTACCAAGTCATCATCGACGATATCAAAAGCCGAATCCTCTCGGGCGCATACGCCGTAGGTCAACAGATCCCTACCGAGTCCGCCCTGCAGGAAAGCTACGGCGTCAGCCGCCAGACGGTCCGCAAGGCGATCCTGGAGCTGTCCAACGAGGGACTGCTGCGCAGCGAGAAAGGGTCGGGCACCTATGTCAGCAGCCAGTATCGCAATCGCCCCGGCGGCTCGACGGCCAACAAGACGATCGGCGTCATTACGACCTATATCTCCGATTACATCTTCCCCTCGATCATCCGCGGCATCGAACGGCGGCTGGGCGAGGACAACTACTCGCTGCTGCTCTCAAGCACGAACAATGACGTCGCTCAAGAGAAGAAAGCGCTCGAGATGATGCTATCCAACGGCGTGGACGGGCTGATCGTCGAGCCGACCAAGAGCAATCAATACAACCCCAACATCGCCTATTACTTGGCGCTCAAGGAACAGAATGTGCCGTTCACGATGATCAACGCCTATTACGAGGAGCTGGAGGTGCCTTTCTTTTGCCTGGATGATGTGCAATCGAGCTACCTCGCTACCCGGGAGCTGATCGCCAAGGGACATACCCAGATCGGCCTGATCGCCAAGATGGACGACCGGCAGGGCAAGTATCGGATGAAGGGGTATATCAAGGCGCTCGGCGAGGCCAGGCTGCGCTTCGATCCGGAGCTGCTGCTAACCTTCGATACGGCATCGAAGCCCCGGCTAGCGATGGCGCTGGACAACTTCCTCCGCGAGAACCGCGAGGCGCTGACGGCGCTCGTGTGCTACAATGACGAGGTGGGGCTGGAGGTCATGCAAGCCTGTCGCAGGCTGGAGATCGCGATCCCTGACGAGCTGTCCATCATCGCCCAGGATAACTCGTACATCGCCAAGACGGCCCCGATCCGGCTGGCGACGCTGACGCATCCGCAGGAGCAGATGGGCCGCGATGCGGCGGACTGGGTCATCAAGCGCCTGCAGGGCAAAAAGGATCTGCCCGCCTCCAACTACTATGCACCCGTACTGATAGCTGGCGAGACCGTTAAGGAGATGGTCGTCGAGTAGGCGTGCGGGCTAACCCGCTCTAATAGGATGTGGACATGTGAACAAACGAAAATACCTGCTGCTGCTCTTGACGAGCTGCATCCTGATCGGCATACTGCCGCTCCAGCAGTCGGTTGCGGCCGATGAAGCGGAAGCGCCCCTGGAGCACTCCTTCGAATCGGGGACGGTGAACCAAGGCTACGACATGGAGGATTGGGCGGCGGCGGGCTGGCACACGCCCTGGCTGCTCGGAGACGATCGCAGCCGGATCGACAGTACATATAGCCATAGCGGCAGCAAGTCGCTGCGGATTACTTACCCCAAGGGTCAATTCAATCCAACAGACTCGGGCTACATGGCGCCGTTCCGACTGGAGCCTGCCGACGAATATTATGTGTCGTTCTGGGCCCGCTTCGACGAGGACTTCAGCTGGGGCGATCAGCACTACGAGGGCAAGCTCGGCATCGGTCTCGCAGGCGGCGGCGCCTGCTCAGGCGGGCAGACGTGCACGGGGGACAATGGCTTCAGCTCGCGGCTGATCTGGCGGGCAGACGGACAGGCGGCGATCTATTATTATGCGATGGACTTGCCCGGGCCGTATGGCGACAAGGTATTCCTGACCCGCCCGAGCGGGTCATCGATCTACTATCCCCGGGGGCAATGGTTCAACCTCGTGCAGCGGCTCAAGATCAATACCGTCACGAACGGCAAGGCCAACCCGGACGGCGAGATCGAGATCTGGTACAATGGCGAGGTTGCGGCCAAGATTACGGGCTTGCGGTTCGTCAGCAACGGCGACAAGGTGGACAAGGCTTACTTTGCCACCTTCTATGGCGGAGGCACGTCCGAGTACGCGCCAACGCATGATTCGTACATATGGTATGACGATATGAGCGTCTCCTCGCAGCGGCTGGACATGTGCACGCTCGAGCCCGATGGCTGCGCGGAGCGTCAGCGGGTGCGGGCGCTCATGGCGCTCATCCCGCCGCATTGGGCCAAGGCCGACCTACGGCGGGCGATCGAGCAGCAGCTCTGGGAGGGGCCGGAGGCAAACCGGCCGTTCAACCCCAATGCGCCGATCCACCGCGCCTCCCTCGTGGAGCTGCTGGCGCGGGCGCTCCGGCTTGAGCTCGGCGACGACCAGACGCCGTACCCCGATACGCGCAGTCTCGACCGGGGCCAGCGTCAAGCGATCGCGGCAGCGCTGGCGGCCGGCATCACCAACGGCTATGCCGACGGCAGCTTCCGCCCGCAGGGCGAGGTGACGCGCGCCCAGCTCGCGGCCATGCTGGCCCGCGGCTTGCGGCTGCCGATCGCCGCGATCCCGCCGGAGCGGCTGTTCGCCGACGATCAGGCCTTGCCAGGCTGGGCCAGAGACAGCATCTACGCGCTGAGCAGCCGCGAGATCCTGCAGGGACGCAGCGGCCATCGCTTCGAGCCCGCCGCCCCCGTCACCTTCGCCGAAGCGCTCGTCGTGCTGCTGCGGGCGGTGGACCTGGCGGAGGAGCTGCGCTAGGAATGGCGGTTACGGGTGGAGGTGAAATCAAAAAATGAAATCGAAAATCATGTTACCCGTTGTATTGGCACTATTTGTTTGTGCAGCTCTCGTCTATGTAGTCACTAACCACACTACAAAAAATATTAATGTAACAAGAAGCGCCATTCAATATCTAGAAGTTGAGCCGGTAGCCGCAACTCAAACCAAGATTAAGATAGATGGAAAATTGTATCGCCCTCTCTTCAGCCCGATAAGATTTGAGGGCAAGATTTCTGTGGAGGGATATGACTTTACACAGAATACGCCAAACATCCATATAAACTCCACCATGAAAAATAATGGAATTCACATGGGGAGATTATCTTATCAAGCACCGATAGATGCCGATTTCATGATAAAGGAACTCGGAAGTGGCATGATTTGGTTCGATGAGCGTTTTGAAAAAATGAACATCTGGACGACCGTATCGTGGGGACAAAACGATAAAAAGGAACCTCGTATGTACATTGTTACCGGAGACACGTATGAGCAGGCAATGCAAAATCAAAACGACATGAGAGAACGCTTTGGCGAAGGCTTTGTTCCTTAATCTTCAACTTTGAATCAAGGTTAAGTAGAATCAATAACGTAACTAAACCTTCGACGAAATACAACAATCGCCACGGGATTACCTCGATACGAGGCCATCTCGGGGCGATTAATGCATTTTTATAAGTTATAGCTTTCGTAGCTCCGCCAAGTAGCAGTTCCTCTACTCCCCCCGCCTGGAGCCGACGTACGCCGTGGCCTCCATCTCGATCAGGTATGGGCCAAGGCTGCTGGATACCGTCATCCGGACCGGGTACGGCGGCTTGAGCATAGAGGCGTACACCTCGTTGTACGCTGGCTGGTCGTCCAGCGACGCCAGATGCGTGGTGATGCGCACGATATGATCGAGCGTCAAGCCGGCCTCCTGCAGGATGAATTCGATATTGCGGATGCATTGGGCCGTCTGCTCGCGAATGCCATCCAGCGGCTCCAGCGTCGCCGGGTTCACCCCGACCTGTCCCGCCACGTAGACGATATCGCCCGCCTGGATGGCATGGGAGAACGGCAACGGGAATTTCGGCGCTTTGTCCGAGGTATAGATGGTCGTCATGTGCGTTCCTCCTTGTATCGTTCAGACTCGCTAAGACGATAGACGCTCTCCGATTCGCTAACCATCGGAGCCGTCCTTAGATGCCATGACGTCGCCTCCTGATAACGGTGCCCCAGCGCCAGCAGCGTCTCCTCGCCGAGGAGCGGTCCCGCCAGCTGTACGCCGATTGGCAGTCCCGTCTCCGAGTCCATCCCCGCAGGGACCGTCATCGCGGGCAGGCCGGTGTTGGTGAACGGCCCGTTGAACATCGGGTTGCCCGTCTTGTAGCCTGCCAGAGGCAGCGTAGGCGTCGCCGGGGTGAGCAGCGCGTCCACCTCGCCGAATAACTCCATCATGCCGCGCCGGAACACCGTCCGCACGCGCTGGGCGCGCAGGTAGTCGGCCGCGCTCAGCTCCAGCCCCAGCTCCAGCTGCTCGCGCATCGCCGGGCCGTAGCGCTCCGGCTGCTCGCGATAACTGTCCATATGATACGCGGCGCCCTCTGCCCGCATCGTCATCTTGTGGGCGGCCACCGCCTCATCGATGCAGTTCGGCAGCTTGATCGTCTTGAACTGTACGCCGAGCGCCCGCAGCACGCCCTCCGCCGCCGCTGCAGCCTGACCGATGGATGCGACCTCGGGCCGGAAGAAGCCATCGGGATCAGGCAAGCCGACCACCATATCCTTGATGTCCCTGCGCATCGCCGAGGTATAGGACGGCACGGGTCCCGTCAACGTCGAGGGATCGCGGTCATCCGCCCCCGTCAGCGCCTCCAGCACGATCGCGTTATCCTCGACGGTCCGGGTGAAGGCCCCGATATGATCGAGCGTCCAGCTCGCAGTGAACACGCCGTAGCGGCTAATCCGGCCGAACGTCGGCTTCATGCACGTCAATCCATTGTAAGCGGCTGGCCGGATCAGCGAGCCGAAGGTCTGTGTGCCGAGCGTGAAGAGCGCCATGCCCGCCGCTACCGCAGCCGCCGACCCCGAGCTGGAGCCTCCGGGGGTGTGCGACAGCCGCCACGGATTGCGCGTCGGCGGTTCGCCGCCCTGGTAGGCGTATTCCGTCGTCGTCGTCTTGCCGAGCAGGATCGCTCCTGCCCGCTTCAACCGCTCGACGACAGCCGCGTCGTAATCCGGCACGTAATCGCCGTTCACCCGGGAGCCGCCCGAGGTGCGCATGCCCGCCGTGCAGATGATATCCTTGACGCCGAACGGGATGCCGTGCAAGGGGCTCAGCAGCCCGCCCTTCATCTGCAGTCGCTCGGCCTCCTTGGCCGCGCGCAGCGCGCCTTCGGCGTCCACCGTTACCCAGGCCTGGACCTGCGGCTCCAGCGCTTCGATCCGCCGCAGGCAGTCCATCGTCAGCTCCACGGGAGACAGCCGTCTGGCGGCGATCAGCCTGCCCGCCTCGAATATCGTCAGCAGTTGTCCCGAGATCGCGATCATCGCTTCGCCTCCTCGCCGGTCGCGGCATTGAGGGCCACATGCTCGGAGAGCGGGAACGCCCGCAGCAGGTACAGCTCCCGCTCGTAAGCCGCGCGTTCCTCCTTGGTTACGGGTCCGTCTACATATCTCTCCCTCTCTAGCGCCAGGAATTGCTCGTAGTTCATCTCAGATTCCGTCGTCGCCATGGCGCCGTCGCTCCTTTCTCGTTAGGGCATGAAGCTCGCATCCACCATATCGGCGTAAGACACGTCTTTGTCGAGATTGCCGATGAAGCGCTGCATATCGATCGCGGTCTGGAACGCGCTCTCCGTCAACGTGCCGTCCTGCGGATACACGTTGCTGTCGATCATCCGTTGCACCGCGTTTTCCACGACTTCGGCCTCCAGGTTCGGGAATTCCTTCTTGGCGATCTCCTTCGTACCGTCCGGGTCGGCGTGGATGTAATCCAGCGCAGCCTCCAGCGACTTCACCATGCGGCGCACAAGGTCCGGCTGCTCCTTGATCACCTTGTCTGAGGTGTTCAACGTAGCGAACGCGAAGTCAGGATAGTCCTTCGTGAAGTCGTAGACGATCTGCAGCCCTTGCACCAGACCCTGGTCGAGCTGCGGCTCGTAGACGACGGCGATATCTGCCTTGCCCGCCAGCAGCGTGCCGAGCTCCGAGCCGTTCTGCACCTCGGTAATCGTCACGTCCTTGTCCAGATCGATGCCGTTGTCCGCGAACAGCTTGCGCAGCAGACTGTTGGAGCTGGTCGGGGCGATGCCCGTCACGATCGTCTTGCCTACGAAATCCTGCGGCGTCTCGATCGTCGTCCCCTCATGCGCCACTGCCCATACCGGTGCGCTGCCGGAGAGGATGCTGATCGACTTGGCCTCGCCGCCCTTCGCCTTGGCGAAGGAGACATGCTCCGGTCCGTGGAAGGAGAACGTCGACTCGCCGGAGAGCACGGATGCGAGCGCCGCAGGGCCGCTGCCCGCTGCCGTAATCGTCGAGAGCTCGATGTTGTTCTCCTCAAGGAAGCCTTGGTCCTTGGCTACGTACAGCGGCAGATACAGCAGATTATGATACACCTCCGACACCGCGATGACATCCACTTTCGCTGGCGGCGTTTCCGTCGCCCCCGTATTCCCTCCGTTACTCCCCGGCGTCGTCTCCGTAGCGCCAGTATTGCCGCATGCCGCCAATACCATCGAACCGATCAGCGCGATTCCCGTCATTTTTACAGCTTGGCTCCATCTCATCCTCATCCACTCCCGCTCTCTATAGTTGTCTTGTTAAACCGATGGACTGTTCGAGCGCTTGCCCTTGCCTTCGCTCCAAGGCAGCAGACGCGACTCCAGCATGCTGACGCAAGCGTACAGCAGCGCTGCGACGATCATGAGCGTGAACACCCCCACCCACACGGCGGGCAGATTAAACAGATTGCCTTCCACGAAGATCATGTGCCCGAGCCCCTTGTCCGAGGAGATGAACTCCCCGCCGACCACCGACACCAGCGCCAGGCCGATGTTGATGCGGAACGCCGAGATAATCCAGGGCAGCGACGACGGCACGATAATTTTGGCGAAGATCTGCAGCTTGCTGGCTCCGAAGGACTTCATCAGATTGACCTGCGAATCGTCGATCTGATGCGTCGCCTGATAGGCCGAGAGCAGTGCGACGATAAACGTCGACACGGCTGCGAGCACGATCTTGGAGAAGATGCCGGAGCCGAACCAGATGATGATCATCGGCGCCAGCGCGATCTTGGGCACCCCGTTGAGCGCGACGACGAACGGGTCGACGATGCGCGACACCGTCCGCGAGAACCAGAGCAAGAGGCCCGCAAGCGAGCCGACCGCACTGCCGATCCCGAAGCCCGTCACTGTCGCCCGTACCGTCGCGTACGCATCCTCCATCAGTTGGCCCGACGAGATCATCGATGCCGCCATCTTGGCGATCGCGCTCGGCGAGCCGAGCAGGAAGGCGTTGACGGCTCCTCCGCGCACCAGCGCTTCCCAGATCCCGAGCACGACGCCGATGATCGCCAGCCGCCATAACGCGATGGTCAGCCAATCCTTAACGGCGGCCGCTTGCCGCTTGCGGACGAACTCGCTCTTCCGCTGTGCCGCCACATGCGCCGCAGCGACGCCCGCGCCCGTGTTGCCTGTCGTAGTCGTATTCGCCATTAGCCTACCCTCCCCATCTGGATGTCGAGCTCCGACCATATCTCCTCGAAAAACCCCTTGAACCTCGCATCGCTCCGCGCCTTCATCGCCGATCCGTACTGCGCCGACAAGCCGATGTCGTACGTCTGCTTGACGTAGGTCGGACGCTTGCTCATGACGAAGATGCGGTCGGAGACGGAGATCGCTTCCTCGATATCATGCGTGATGAGCACGCCCGTCTTGCCTTCGTCGCGCAGGATCGACAGGATCTCGTCCTCCAGCACGAGACGCGTCTGGTAGTCGAGCGCCGAGAACGGTTCGTCCAGCAGGATAATATCCGGCTGCGTCACGAGCGTACGGATGAGGGCCGCCCGCTGTCTCATCCCGCCGGACAATGTGGAGGGATACGCCTGGGCGAAAGCCTCCAGATGGTACCGCTCGAGGTAGCTCATCGCGATATCGCGCCGCTCTTTTTTGCCGATGCCCTTCACCTCGAGCCCAAGCGTGACGTTGTCGAGGATCGACCGCCACGGCAGCAGCAGATCCCGCTGCATCATGTACCCGACATGGCCGGTCGATTGCCCGATATCCTCGCCTCCTACAGTAATGCTGCCCGACGAAGGCTGGAGCAGACCCGCGATAATATTGAAAATCGTACTCTTGCCGCAGCCGCTCGGCCCGACAATGCTGACGAATTCACGTTCCCGGATGTCCATCGTAATGCCGTTCAGCACCGCGATCTCTTGCCCTTCGGCATTGACGAACGACTTGGTCACATTGGCTACGCTGATTGCGCTTGTTGTCAACATCCTCATCCCCTTTCCAGTACTCTCGCCGTTCATGTTAGGAAATATAACATTTGCTATAAAGCTATCTTAAACGCTGCTCGCCCTGCTGTCATTAGCGCATCCGTATAGAAAAAGAAAATGGGTTTAGCTTCTTCGTACAAAAGCGTCCGAGCGCAGCACATCCTCCATCGCAAAAGCGACCCGATAGCCAAAGGCGATCTGCGCATCCTTCAGCTTGCGGCCGAGCAGCTTCTCGGCTTTGTCCAGCCGATAGACGACGGTATTGCGGTGTACGAACAACGCCTTGGCCGTCTCGATCAGATTGCAGTGGTTGTCGTAATAAGCGCGAAGCGTGCGCAGCATATCGTTCTGCTCCTGATCTCCCTTGCCCATCAGCTCCTTGAACGCTTCGTGGTAGAAGCGCTCCAGCTCCTCGTAGGGCAGCATCCGGAGCAGTCTGCCGATGTCCAGGCTGCGATACACGGATACGAACCGCCTCCGGTTCATCCCGATGCCGCTCTGCAGGGCGCGGACCGCCTCCTTGTAGGAGTGCCCCAGATCGAGCGCCGCCGCGAACGGACTGCCGATGCCGATGGAGTAGCTCAGGCCCTCGCTTCGGTGGAGGTCCGCCACCATCGCCTCCAGCTTCCCTACTACCGCCTGCTCGTTCCAGTCCCCCTGCCCTTCGAATAGCAGCAAGCCGAACATATCGTTTTTGGCGAACATGACGAACTCGGCCTCCAGTCTGGCGAATCCCCGCTTCAGTATAGGATAGTGGCGGTCGCGCTCCGCGCTGACGCGTTCGGCGTTGGTGCTCGTCCGGGAAGACGGCTCCGCGTCCTCCCGGGCAACGATCAGCATCGCGCGGCGCTCCGGCTTCAGGCCGTACTTGGCGCCGCGGTACATCGCCTCCTGCTCCGTGCCGACGAACCCTTCGATCAGGTCGGAGAAGAAGTCGTTTTTGTACCGGCGCGAGCGCTCCTTGACGGCGTGGCGCTTCGTCAGCTCCAGGCCGATGACGTGGGCCGCTTGCTCCAGCGCCAGCAGCTCCGGTCCCTGGAGCGGATAAGCCGAGGGAAAGGCAAGCAAGTATCCTTCTTCGCGGTAGGTGAAGATCGGGAGGCATTCCAGCTGTCTGTAGCGAGGGTCCCCGATATCGGGAATGCACAGCGAGGTCGGCGCGTCCGGTAGGCTCTGCCGGCTTAGCGCGAGCGAGACCAGCTCCGGCACGGCAGCAAGCTCCGGCGAGCGGAGCGTTTCGGACAGGGCAAGCGGGGCGCATTTGGCGTCCAGCAGCAGCACGGGAGCGCCCAGGATGGACGATAACTTGTCGAGGATGCCGGAGAGCCCGTCCCCCCGCATCATGTGGTCGGCGAATTGCTTATGGATGGTCAGCGCGTAATGGAGCTCCTGGTTTTTGTTCTCGAGCAGCACGCCGATCGACTCTCTGAAAATATCGCCTAGCGTCGATTCGATCATCGACAGCTCCAGGATGGGGAACTCTAGTCGGTCGGCCTCCTCCAGCGCCGCTGGCGGAATGACAAGCGAGAAGCGCTGGGTTTTGATGGCCAGCCCCGCGCAGCCCTTCTCATGCATGCCGCGTATGACGTCGATCAGTCGCTCGGGGCTGTCCTTGAGCAGATATCCGTTGGTGAGCAGCAGATCGCCGCGTCTCAGGAAGACGACGATATCCGGCGAGTCCATAATGTTGACCGACAGCACCTCGCGCGTCTCGCTCCCCTGCGCTCCCGCAAGGATGTCAGCTTTGGACATGATTGTCTCTCTGATCAGCTCGTGCAGCAGCATAACAAAAACACCCCTCTCCACTTATGTTATAAAATCTAACATCAATAAAGAGGGGTGTAAAGATCAACATTTGTATGAAAGCGCCAAAGCAGCTAATTTTGTTGTATGAGTCACACAACTACGACGTGCCATTACAACACGCCATCTACTCCAACACAAGCTCCGCCACGCAGCAGGCCGGCAGGCTGAGGGAGAAGCTGTTGCCTTGCACGTCGATGTCCGGCAGGGTGCGGATCTCGACCTGCGGCGCTTCGCCAAAGGCGTTGTGGCTGTTCATGTCGCCGCTAATGCTGCGTACGCGAGCCTTCGCAAAGGCGCGTCCGGCCAGCGTCACCTGCGCTTCCTGCGCCGTATCGGCCGACAGATTGACGAGGGTGACGTGCACCTTGCCGTCGGCGCGCTCCGAAGCGCTGATATGCAGCGTCGGCACCTCTGCCTCCTTGGTGCCCGTCAGATCCTGCTGGACGTAGCTCTCGATGAGCGTGGCGCCCTGATGGCCCTTGTACAGCTCGAACACATGATACGTCGGCGTCAGCACCATCTGCTCGCCCTCGGTCAGGATGACCGCCTGCAATACGTTGACCATCTGCGCCAGATTGGCCATCCGAACGCGGTCGCTGTGGCGATTGAAGATGTTCAGCGAGATACCCGCGACGATCGCATCGCGCATCGTGTTCTGCTGGAACAGGAACGCCGGGTTAGTGCCCGCCTCTGCCTCATGCCAGGTGCCCCACTCGTCGAGCATGATCGCCACGCGACGCTCGGGATCGTACTTGTCCATCACATGCTTGTGCCGGACGATCAGCTCGTCGATGAAGAGCGCCCGCCGCAGGGTGCGGTAATAGTTTGCCTGGTCGAAGCCGACCGCCGGCGTCTTGCGCTCCCACTTGTACTCGTCCGTGCTGTAGTAGCCCGGCATCGTATAGTAGTGGAGCGACAGGCCGTCCATCCGCTTGCCCGCCATCCGCATCATCGTCTCGGTCCATTCGTAATCTGCGCCGTCGGCGCCGCAGGCGACGCGGAACAGCTTGCGCTCCCCGTAGTTGCGGATGTACGTCTCGAATTGCTTGTATACATCGGCATAAAATTCCGGCCGCATGTTGCCGCCGCAGCCCCAGTTTTCATTGCCGATGCCGATGAACTCGATGTCCCACGGCTCGTCCCGTCCGTTCTGCCGCCGCCAGTCCGCCATCGGCGACTCCCCGGCGAACGTCATGTACTCGACCCACTCGCTCGCTTCGCGCGGCGTGCCGGAGCCGACGTTGGCGGCGATATACGGCGCGCAGCCGATCTGCTCGCACAGGTCGAGGAATTCATGCGTGCCAAAGGAGTTGTCCTCGACGACGCCGCCCCAGCCGGCATTGACCATCCGCTTGCGGTCCGCGCCGACGCCGTCCTTCCAGTTGTAATACTCGGCGAAGCAGCCGCCCGGCCAGCGCAGCGTCGGCACCTGGATCTGGCGCAGCGCGGCCGCCACATCGTTGCGGATGCCACGCGTATTCGGGATCGGGCTGTCCTCGCCTACGAAGATGCCGTTATAGATGCCGTTGCCCAGATGCTCTGCGAAATGTCCGTACAGGTTTTTATTGATCTGCTCATACTTTCGGCCTGCATTAATGAACACGAATGCCACAAGTCCCGCCTCCACTTTGTTCGATATAATAGAACTTCGTTCTTAATTATAACGCTTTCAGAGGGGGAGGGCTAGCCCATGCATGGTACAGGCGCTCGTCAAAAATGGTTATTCCTTCAACAAAAGCAGACGGTCCACAATGAAATCAAGCTGTTTATCCAGCGAAAAAATATCATTGTAATACGATAAGCCAAAGCTGATCTCGATTAGACGTCCTTCCTTGACGGCCGGTATGTTGTTCCATATCGGGTGATCGGACAGGTCGAACATGCCTTCATAGGAAGAACGAAACACAATATCCCCGATATAGCTTTCAAGTGTCTCAAAGGATACATCCATCCCGTTAGCTCCCGTGGCTGCGTCGATTTCCTGCTGCAAGATATCGGGCGCCTTCATTCCCAGATATTCATAAATGATTTGCGAGCCGCGTCCGTAATCCTTGCTTGCCGCGACGCCCATCGAGCCTTTGCCTCCCTCGACGATCGTCACCGTTTTGTCCAGCAGTCCGGCTTCAGCCAGTCGTTGCTTGCCATCCTCCACCTTCAGGTAGAATGCCTCCAGCAAAGCAGAGACTTGACTTTCTTTACCCAGCGCTTCGCCGACTTGCCTGATCCGCTCCTCTAACGGCGCGTCAAAATAGTTCAACAACACCGTCGGGGCGATGTCTTTAAGAATCTCATAGGTTTCTTCCGAAGGAACGATAATCAGATCGGGGTTTAGCTCAAGGATAACTTCCCGGTTCGGCTCAAACCATTCGCCCAGCTTGGGAACATCGGCGAGCTCCTGCTCGAAGGCAGCCCCCTCATAGACGCCCGACACGCCTGCCGGCGTCACATCAAATGCCAATACGTCGCCAAGCATATATAGCACCACAACTCGCTGCGGGTTCGTCGGCACCTCGATGTTGCCTTTAACAGTCTCTAGCATTCGCGTCGTCGAATCGCCAGCAGACGTTGCGGTTGAATCGACTTGCTCTCCAGACGCTGCTGGCGTCGCCGTATCCTTCGTCCCGGAGTCGCCTGATGAGCAAGCCGCGACCAGCATCAGGATACAAAACAAACTGAGTATGAAAACCTTCCTACGTGCAACTGCAACCATGATGATGAAACTCCTCTCAACCTACAAATGTATTGGTAACGATAATCGTTATCAATACTGTAGCATAGCTGTTTTTGACCAACAATGTCTCATCTGGACATGAACAGCCGCCAATCCGGACCTCATCTCGCAAAAGCGAGCAGTCTGTCGACGATATAGCTCAATTGGCGATCGAGCGAGAACAGATCATTGAAATACGACAAGCCGAAGCTAATATTCAGCACACGCCCTTCCCTCACCGATGGCAGCCGACTCCACTCCTCGCGGCCGGATAGATCCGGCATCCCCGCATAGCTCGAACGGAATATGAAATCGCCCGCATAGTCCTCAAGCTGATCAAACGAAGCATACACGCCTCTCGCTTGAGTCGCCTGTTCAATCATCTGCTGCAGCTTAGCCGGCGCCTTCATGCCGAGGTACTCATATACAATCTGCGATCCCCGTCCAAACGACTTGCTCGCAATCACCTCTACTCCGTTGCCGCCCCCCTCGACGATCGTTACCGTCTTTTCCAGCAATCCGGCCTGACGCAGCTTGTTTTTGCTGCTCTCCAGCTTCTCCTGAAATTTGTCCATTCGCTTCTCAAAATCGCTAGAGGGGCCAAGCCACTCGCTCAACCTGCTCATACGCTCCGCAAGCGGCCATTCATAATCGACATATACGACTGGCGCAAGGCCGCGCAAGCTCTCGAAGCTGCGGTGCGAGGGCGCAATAATCAGATCGGGCTGCAAGTCGCGAATTTTTTGAAGATCAGGCCGATGCCACTCCCCCAGCAACACAGCGTCGTTCAAGCGCTGACGAAGGCCGGAGCCTTCGTAAACATCAGATACGCCTACTGGCGTCACATCAAATGAAAGCACATCGCCAAGCAAGTACAGCGCCACGATTCGCTTCGGACGACAAGGCGCATGACGAATCGCCCTCCTTCGAGTCTGTGGAAAATCCACATAGGCGGCGCTCTCTGCGCGGTAACGATTAGGGGGCAGGCCCGTATGTTTTTTAAACCTTTTGGAGAACGAATAGCTATCCGCGTATCCGATGCCCTGGGCGATCTCCTCGATCGTCGCGTCCGTCGCCTGCAGCAGCTGCTTGGCATAGTCCATTCGCATGCGGAGGATATAGTCGATCGGACTGAGTCCGGTTCTGCTCTTAAACCTGCGCGCCAGATGGCGCGTGCTGCACCCCATCTGCGAGGACAACTGCTCAAGCGTGATCGACTCAAGGAGATGCCCCTTCAAATAATGCAGCGTCTCGACGATTACATCCGGTTGAACGGCCGATGAGTCCGGTTCCCCCAGTTGTAACAGTTCCTGGATGAAAGTATTAAAATAGCCTCTTACCTGCAATTGCCGCATCGGACCCGCCTGCTGCCAGCACTCATGCATAGCTGCAAACAGCCGCATCACGGCAAGCGGACGTCCGGTGGAGACGGCATACCGCATGCGGGTAGGGTCCATTTCCAACCGCGCCTCCTCCGCTTGCACCAGCGCCCTATACGCTACTGTATAGCAGACAAAGCCTTTGTCCAGCGCGGTTAGCTGCAGAGCGTTCCCTCTGCCGCCATGCAGCACGCAGAAACGTTCGATTCGCTGTATCCGCTCTTCCAGTATTGTGTCTGCCGAGCCCTTCAGGCCGAATATAAACACACTGTGCGTCAATTGGGGCAAGCGGAGCCGCTCCCCCTCGAGCAGTTCAACATGTTGAACGTCGACAATGTCAACGAACGTCTGATTCCAAAACGCATGCTGTGCTTGCCAGCGCAAATTGACCACTCCTTCGGCCAAAAGTGATTTTGATAATCAATATCAATTAAAGTCAAAACAAGTATACCACGATTGGCCTAGTCAGGGATACGTATATCATCGGCAAAAGGAGGGCCCGCGATCAATCCGCCGCACGAGGTTTTGGATTTTGTTATACTAGACGTATAAATTCAACAATGAGGTGATTGTTGTGCGTGTTAAAACGGGTCAAGAACTTAAACAGGTACTTAATGAAGCCAGCAAGTCCGTGCGTGAAAAGGCGAAGTTGGCAGGGGCTCCGCTGTTTTATATGCAGAATGGAAATCGGGTTCGCGAAGATGCGAATGGACAAAAATATGCCCTCGTCGTAGACGAGAATGGTGAAGTGTTGGAATTCCCAATTGAATAATATGATACTTGTACCGGAGCTTTACGTATTTGCCGGATGCAACGGGGCAGGGAAATCGACGCTTATTGAGCATTATGGGCAAGCCTTTGATATTATCGTAAACCCCGATTTAATTGCCAAACAATTGAATCCGGGCGATCCAAGAAGCGCAGACTTATCTGCCGGAAAAGAAGCGATTCGCAGAATTAGAGATTGCTTGGATCGGCGTAATTCCTTTGCGGTGGAGACTACACTTTCGGGACAATACGTCATCAAGCAGATGGCAGCGGCCAGAGCGCTCGGATACAGAGTGTACTTTTATTATATTGGACTGCAAAATGTTCAAATGCACATCGATCGCGTGAGGACAAGAGTACTTGAAGGCGGTCACTACATAGCTCCGGCAGATATCATTCGACGATATGCAGTATCTCTTCGGAATATGAAAGCTGCGCTCTGGCAAGCGGATGTATCCGTAATCTTGGACAATTCTCGCGATGAATATGATATTTTACTTGAGATGGAATATGGAAAAACTACCTACCGTGCTGTTCTGTTGCCTAGTTGGTTTGATGGATTGGATTTGTAGATCTAAAAAACAACATGAGTCGACATTCGTTTGCGTTTAGCAACAGTAGCGGCAAAAATTCATAGCTGGTCTGCAATGCCATAAGAAATGACATTGTAGGCCAGCCCCATCTACTCGCTATAAAGGCTAGTGTAGCGTCCTCAGCAGCATCGCAACAAACTCCGCCCGCGTGATCTCGCCATTCGGTCTAAAGGTCGATGAATCCATCCCCTCTCCACTCCCCAGCTCTGCTGCTTCACATAATTCTCCCAGCCCATATCCACTTCTTCAAACCCCAGTGACCCACCCGTCGCAGCGGCATGCGCAACCGGCAGTGATACAGATCCTCCAATAATAAGGGTACTACAAAAGATAGCACTGCCAGACAGCTGCGAACTCCAGTACACTAACAGTAAACCTCAACGGAGATGAATAGCTTGCCTGCCAAGGCAAAGGAGGAACCAGCAATGATTATGGATGAACTTTCCAAACTTGTTCTTCGCAAAATAACGGCGGCGTACTTCGCTACCCTGATGCTGTCGGTGGGGCTGGCTGCTAGTTGGAATATAGATGTGCACAGTTATAGTAATGGTATTATCTATGTTCTTTCCTCTACCCTTATCTTCGGCATGTATGCAGGAATCGGATGTCTCTTTTATGGTACGCCTATCTCTCTCTTCATTGAAGCCGCTGCACGCTGGCTGAACAAGCGGCTACGTTTGGGAATCAAACGGGGACAAAACGATACCTCTGACGCAGGCGCCTCCCATACAGTGGACAGACTAGCTGGAAGCATCTTTTATATAGCCCTTCATGGAATATTCGGATTGGTTCCCGGATTGCTATTTATGATTCCGCTATTCGTCTGGTGCGGCGCAGTTACCGCTGTCCTGTATGCGCTGGGGGACAGGTGGGCGCGGTATAGATTAGCTAAGAATCAGAGCATCAAGAGCATCTGGCTGCTTCCGCTAGCCTTCGCATTGTTTGTATCCCTCTGGATTGAGTTGTTTATGTTCTAGTCCCACGACACCACTAACGAAACTCTGGGAGAGCAAGGCGAGCAAGTGGAGCCGCGTATGTACATCGTTACAGCGATACGAACGATCTTCTAGGAAGGGGCTGTCTTAAGTCATTTAACATGACTTTTGGGACAGCCCCTTCATATGCACCATGCGGAGCGGTCAAACGCCTACTGCTTCGCCGTGCCACTCTGCTTGGCCACGAAGGCGGAGAGATTATCGCCCTTTAATGCTGCTTCGACGAGCGCGGGCAGCAGGTCCGGCGTGCAGGCAAAGGAAGGCGTGCCGTCCCGCGCGAACTGCCGCGCCAGCCGTTCGTCATAGTACGGCTGCCCCTGGTCCGACAGCGCCAGCAGACACATCGTCTGCACGCCCGCCTCTCGCAGCTCGCGCATGCGGCGGATCAGGCGGCCCTGGTTGCCGCCCTCCATCAGGTCGGAGATGAGGATGAACAGCGTCTTCTTCGGCTCTGTGATAAATTGCTCGCAGTACTGCACCGACTTGTTGATGTCGGTGCCGCCGCCAAGCTGGATGCCGAACAGCATATCGACCGGATCGTTGGCGCATTGCTCGGTCAGATCGACCACCTGCGTGTCGAACGCAACGACGCGCGTGTCCAGCGCCGGCATGCTGGCGAAGATCGCAGCGACTACCGACGCCCAGATGACCGAGTCGGCCATCGAGCCGCTCTGGTCGATATCAACGATGACGGTCCATTCGCGACTGCGGCGAGCCCGGTCATAGTAGTAGATGCGCTCCGGGATGAGCTGCTTGCGATTCATATCATAGTTTTGCAGATTGCGGCGGATCGTCCGGCCCCAGTCGATGCCGGTCAGCGACGGCAGCGGCGAGTGGCGCTTGCGATTGAGCGCGCCCGTCACCGCGCGACGCAGGTCCTGCTCCAGCCGCTTTTGCAGCTCCTCGACGACCGCCTGCACCAGTTGCCTTGCGGTATCCTTCGTCTTCTCGGGAATCTGTCCCTTGAGCGACAGCAGCGTCCCGACCAGGCCGATATCCGGCTTGACCGAGGCGAGCAGCTCCGGCTCGAACAGCAGTTGCTTCCAGCCCTTGCGCTCCATCGCATCCGCCTGGATGATCGAGACGATCTCCTCGGGGAAGAGCGATCGCACATCGCCGAGCCACTTGGCCAGACGCGGCGCCGACGGTCCGCTGCCGCCCCTGCCGCTGCTCGTGGAGCCGCCCTCCGCACCCTCGGTCGTCTTGTCGTAGATCGCCGCCAGCGCCTCGTCCATGATCGCCTCCTCCGGGGTCAGACCGAATCCCGCGCCGCCCTGCTGATGGAGCGGCGCCTCCGCATCCTTGCCCAGCACCAGCCGCCAGCGCGCCCATAGTTCCTTATCGACGTTAGCACTCATGATCAGAAGTCCTCAAAGTCAAATTCATTCAGCTCCTCGATCTGCTTTTGTTCCTGCTCGTTTAATTCGCCGCCGAGCAGCTCAGACGCCTGCTGGCCGCCGATCCCCCATAGCTCGCCCAACACCTCGGCCACCAACGCCTTCTCCCTCGGAGAGAAGACGCTGAAGGCGCGGCGCAGGAACACGAGCGCTCGCGCGAACTGCTCCTGCTCCAGCGCAGCCAGATAGTCGTTGAGCTGCTCCCACAGCGCCGTCCGCGAGACGAGCGCGTAGCGATTGCGCTGGGCCAGCCCCTCGAACCATCCGGCCCCCAGATCGGCCGGGGTGCCTGGCGACAGCCGTCGCGACACCTCCTGCTCGCAAGCGGCGGCGCTCAGCACGCCCCGCTCCATCAAGATCGCGCAGGCTAGTCCGGACAGGCGCGGATTGCGATCGTCGCGCGAGGACAGCTCCGCCAGATTGTCCAGCCATAGCGACTCGTCCAACTGCTCGCTATGCTCCTGCGCGGCGGCGTGCAGCTGACCGATCGCCTCGGTCATCGCCGTCGCCGCCTCGTCGTTGCAGCCGCTCGCCTCGACCAGATAGAGGCTGGCCCGGGCGAACAGCCGCTCCAGCAGCGGCAGCAACGACGTCGTATCGATCTGGCGCACATCGCCGTAAGCGATAATCTGCGAGAGCTCCGACACGGCGGCGGCGAGCTGCACGACATCGCGGCTATCTGCCGCGAGATGATCGAGCGTCGTCCGACTGGCCTGGAGCTGCGCAGCCATCCCGCACAGACAGGCGACGCGGATCAGCCTCGCCGCCTCGGCGATCGTCGTCGAGGCGGCGAGCCGCTCGCTGAGCGTCCGGGCGGCAGCCGTCTCGACCGTCTCGCCCATCAGACTGGCCTCGACCGTCTCGATCTCCGCCTCCGGCGTCCACTGGAGCACCCAGTGCTCGGCCCAGCTCGCGTCCTGCTGCGCGCTTGCTCGCGGCTTGGCCAGCGAGATGCCGATCAAGGCGAGCCGATGCAGCAGGAACGAGCGATGCAGATCGAGGAAAGCCGCCTCCTCGGTCTTGACCCGGCGATTCTCGCGCAGATCGAGCGCCAGGTCCTGAGCGACCGCTGTCCGATACTTCTCCAGCTTCAGCCGCTTCAACTGCCGGTTCAGATCGTCCTGCACCGGCGTCTGGCTGACGCCCTCGGCCAGCGTGCCGATGCCGGTGCCGATATCGAGTTGGGCCAGCGCCTCGGCGACGACAGTCAGCTCGCCGCGGCCCAGCAGCGTCTTGGCGGCGTCGCGCAGATCGACATGCGCCGGCTGGCTGCCGCCATGCAGCGCGGCCAGACTCTCGGCCATCCGCACCGCCTCGATCACCTCGGCTGTCGAGCGGAACGTCCCGCTCTCCCGCAGCCTCGCCGCCACCCCCGCCAGATAGCTGTACGACAGCTGCTGGAGCTGCCCGCGCTGCATCGCCTGCCACATCGCCTCGTAGTAGCCGGGCACGTGATTGCCCGCGCCGTAGCCCGACAGCGACGACAGCCGGTAATACGAGTACGGCATTAGCGTTCGCCGCGCGGCGACCTGCGGCAGACACGCCAGCTCATCGTCGGTCATCGCCCCCTCGGCCGTCTCCAGCGCATCCGCATGGTAAGCGCCGCAGACGACGACGATCCGTCCCGGCTCGTGGCCAGCGTCCAGCGCAGCCTGGATGGCGCGCTTCATGTAGCTCTCCCGCACTGCATTGTGGGCGAACGCGCGCGCCGAGCGACTACGCTCGCCGGCGACCGTCAGCTCGCGCAGCGAGCGGGAGAAGGCCCGGATCGCCAGCCGGTACGCATCCGGCGACAGGTTGTGCTCATAGTGGCGCTCCCAGTACGTATCGTAATCCGGCTCGCCCGCAGCGGCGGCGATCCGAGCGTACAGCCCGACCTCGCCCTCTTCGGGGGCGCCTTCGTCAGCCGCAGCGGCAGACGGCGCCGACGCTTGCGGCTCATCCTGGAGACCGCCCGCGCCGAGCGCAGTCTGGCTGCCTCCCGCATCAGACCGCTCCCCCTCCGTATCGCCGTCGTCTTGTGGCTCGCCGGACGGCATGTCTTCCGTCGCCGCGCTATCCCCTGCCGCGTCGCTCCTGCCCGCCTCGTCAGGCGCAGTCTGCGACACTTGCTCCGCCTGGCGTTCCGCTTCGCGATCCAGCGCCAGCGTCACGCCCGACGGCAGATCGATGAAGGCCGCCTCTGCGCCGTGCCGGTCCGCCCACTGGAGCGCCGCATACTCGGGCGAATACGAGGCGAACGGCCATAGCACCGTCCGCACCGGCACCTGCTCGGTATAAGCGAGGATCGCCACGGGCGGCTGCGTGTCGCGGCGCACCAGATGACGGATCTCATCGGTGGCGTCGGACGGCCCCTCCACGAGCACGATGGTCGGCTGGGCCCGATCCAGCTCGCGCAGCAGATGCCACGCGCCGCCCGGCGACAGATGCCGGATGCCGAAGACCTGGATGCCTGCGGCAGCGGCGCTGCTCATGAATTCAGCTCCTGACAGGCGTTGTACAGGCCGCGCCACGCCTCCCCGCGCTTCTTCATGATGTTGGTCAGATACTCCTGCCAGACGAGCCGATCCTTGTCGTCGTCCTTGACGACAGCGCCCTGCAGGCCTGCCGCGAGGTCAGCGTCGCGCAGCTCGCCGTCGCCGAAGCTGGCAGCGAGCGCCATACTGCCGGTGAGCAGCGAGATCGCCTCGGCCGTCGAGATCGCGCCGCCCGGCGACTTGATCTTCTCCTTTTGATCCAGCGACATGCCGCTGCGCAGCTCGCGGAAGATCGTGACGACCTTGCGCAGCGCCTCCTCGCCCGGCACAGCGGCCTGCAGATCGTACTGCGCCGCGATCTCGCCGACGCGCTTGCGGACGATCTCGATCTCCGTCTCCAGATCGGACGGCGCCGGCAGGACGATGATGTTGAAGCGCCGCTTGAGCGCCGCCGACATGTCATTGACGCCGCGATCCCGCGTATTGGCTGTGGCGATGATGGAGAAGCCCTTGCGAGCGTTCATCTCCCGGCCCAGCTCAGCGATCGAGATCGTCTTCTCGGAGAGGATGGAGATGAGCGCATCCTGCACCTCCGAGGCGCAGCGCGAGATCTCCTCGAACCGCGCGATCCCGCCCGCCTCCATCGCCCGCATGATCGGACTCTTGACCAGCGCCTCCGGCGTCGGTCCGTTCGCCAGCAGCATCGCATAGTTCCACGAATAGCGCACCTGCTCCTCGGTCGTGCCTGCCGTCCCTTGCACGACCAGCCCGGAATTGCCGTAGATGGCCGCGGTCAGATTCTCCGACAGCCACGACTTGGCCGTGCCCGGCTCGCCGATCAGCAGCAGCGCCCGATCGGTCACCAGCGTCGCGATCGCCATCTCGACGAGCCGCTTGTTGCCGATATACTTGGGCGTGATCGCCACGCCGCCGGCCTCTCCGCCGGTGATGAAGGTCAGCACAGACTGCGGCGACATCTGCCAGCCTGCCGGCACCTTGCCGGTATCCGCTGCCTTCAGCGCCTCCAGCTCGTGGCGATACAGCAGCTCGGCAGGCTGGCGCAGCACCTCCTCCAAGCTCTGTTGGTCCATTGTCATTATGCTTGCACCTCGCTCATAGATTCGATGATGATCTGCAGCTGCTGCGCCGCCTCATGACCGGCCTGCTGCCGCAAGGCCTCCAGGCGCTCCCGGTAGTCGGCAGGCAGCTTCTTCAGCTCGTAGAACACGCTATTGTTCAGGTGGTAACGCAGACGCTTGCGCTTCTCCAGCCCGCGCAGCATCGCTTCCCGACTGATCGCCGGGTCGGCCCCGCAACGTCGCAGACCTTCCCATACGACGACGAAGTCGTCCTGGAAGTCCTTGAAGGCCTTCTCCATCTCTCCCAGCAGGAAGGTCTCGGCGATCTGCACAGCCTCCACCTCCTCAGGGGTGCGAGCGTAGGTCTTGGATACGAGCATCGCGACCAGCTTCGTCGCTTTGCGGGCGAGCGCCCACGGCAGCCAGCGCCGATCGTAACGGGCGACCATCTCCGACTCCGACAGCATCTTCGTCACGTACTCGTAGCCCGGAGCCCCTTCCCAGGTGCGCTCGACCTCCTGCCAGTGGGACCGGGCCAGCTCAGTCTCCATCAGATCGACCAGTTCGTCCTTATAGGCGCCACGATCGTAGCTGGCAAAGGCGTCGTACACCTCCGCAGGCGACAACAGCGCGCCAGCCATTTCATACGCGTGGTAGAGATAGCTGGCATGCACCTTCTCGAGTCGGCGCAGCTTGGCGAGCAGCTCCGGCGAAGGCGAAGCGACGACAGTTTGAGCCGCCTCATGCAGCAGATTGTCCAGATTCAGCTTGTGCAGCTGCGGCCCCGCATCGAGCAGCCTCTGTACGAGCGCCCGCTTCTCCTCCGAATCCTTGCCATACATCGCCCGCCAATACAGCGGCAGACGCTGCTGCAGCGCAGCGGCCTGCTTGGGCGCATCGCCGCCCTTCAGCTTGCCGTCTGCGGTCAACGCCTCCTCCAGCAGCGCCAGGGCATCGCGGGCGAGCTGCGGCGCGAGCGTGTGCTGCTGGGCAAAGTACAGCGCATCCGCCGCCAGGCTCGCATCGGCCTGACTCATCGCCTCGTACAGCCTGCGACTCGCCTGATCGCTGCCGCTCTCGGCGAGCGCGATATAAGCGACGGCGCGGATCGCCTTCTTGCCGTCGCCGATCCAGCGGAGCAGCGCCTCCTCGTACTCCGGCCGTCCCGCCAGCATCGGGATGGCCGCTTCCCGCACCGCCGCCGAGCCGCCATCGGCGGCCGCATACACCTCGGCCCACTCCTCGGCGGTCTCGGCCAGCTTGGCCAGCACCCCGACCGCCCGGGCATCGCCCTTGCCCCCGGCAGGATCGAAGCTCTCGCGCAGCAGCGGCAGGATGGCGCGGCCGTAGGCGGGCAGGATGACGTCGCAGGCATAATAGGCGAGCTCGGCATACGGGTCATGCAAGGCGCGAATCGCCGGCTGGACGAGCCGCAGATCGCGGAACAGGCCGTCCTCGAACGCCTGGACGACGATCTCATGACGTCCGCTCCCCGTCTTGCCCAGCGCGTCGATCACCTCGGACACACGCCGATACGACTGATCTGTAGTCAACTTCATAGGGAAGGTGTCCAGCTCCCGCAGCTCGCCCTCCGGCGCATAACCGCCCTGCGTATGCAGCACCGAGCTGAGCAGCAGCGTCAGCTCCTGCAGCCGCGCCGCAGCGGCGTTATCATCCCGCACCTCTGGCTCTGCCAGCCCTTGTGCGCCCTCGCCGAGCCGCTTGAAGATCGGCGCTTTCTCTCCGGCCTGGAGCAGGCCGGGCACGAGACGCTTGAGACGGAAGTCGCCCGCCGCCAGATCGCTCCCGGCGATATACAGCCGCGACACCTCGGTATAGAGCTCCTTTAATAAGACGACGCTCATAGTCGTAGACCTCCTGTATGATCAAAGTTCAAAGCCGAGTGATATGTGTCGCATGGATAATAGCCAGCGGCTGCGCCTCCAGACGCTGCCGCTCTGGCGCATGACGGAACATCAGCACGAACACTGCATCCTCAAGCTCGGAGGCAGGCACCAGCCGCAGCAGCTCCGTCGTCGGCTGCCAGTCCGGGATATCGGCCAACTGCAGCTTGCCCCCTGCGTCATCGACCAACACCGGCTGTCCGTCCGCCGTCGCCAGCACGGAGGCGGCATGCAGCAGCAATACCGGGCTCTTGTTGCCGAGCGGGTCCTTCAGCTCGCCGCGCACCTTTTTGACCGCCTCGGCGACCGACGACTCCGCCGACTGGCGGGCCAGCTCCAGCTCGCGCTCCCCTACCTGCGACGATGCCGTCTGCTCCATGCGGATCCGGCGATTCCACGTGCCCGGGTATACATACAGCTCGCCCGCCCGGACGAGCTGGACGTTGCTGTCCTCGGAGCGGATATGCTTGGCGGCCTTGTAGGGACGATAGTTCAGCGCGCGGTGCACCTCGCCGCTGCCGAGCTCCAGCCAGTAGCCGACATCGACATACTCTGCCCGCGCCGGGTCGTCATAGCTGGCGAAGGCCAGCTGGAGCAGCTCCCGCTCGGTGCGGACGAGCCCATGCGCCTGCAGCTCAGACAGCTGCCAGGCGTGGCCGAGCCATTCCTCGATCGCCGTCTCCACATCCGGTCGCAGCTCGGGGTCCTGCAGCTTGGCCTCCAGATAAGGGCGGCCCTTGCGGATCAAGGCATGGATGCGCAGCAGCTGCTCCACCGCCGAGCTGTAGACCTGCTCCTGCGCGTCCGACTGCTTGGACGCTTGCTCGAGCGCCAGCGCCAGACCGCGCAGCTCGTTTTGCGCGCCGGGCAGATAGCTGTTGCCGAGCGACTTGACGCCCTCCCGGAGCTGAGTGACGACGCGCTTGTCGGCCGTGCCGAGGCCGCTGCGGATGAGCGACTGCGTCAGCTTCTCCAGCAGCTCGAGTCCTTCGAGCTGGGCCTGGATCTTCTTGACCCAGGCCGTTTTGTTCACCTTCTTAGGCTTGACCGGCGCCTCTACGCCTGCGGCCGTCTCCTCCTGCGCGGCTTTGCGGGCAGTGCGCTTCTCGGCCTTCTCGCGTTTGGCCTCCAGCTCGGCCGGCACCTCGGCTACGGTGAACTCAGCGCCTCCTGCATAGGCGTATAGCAACGCCAGTCCGTGCTTGCACGGGAACTGGCGGCTCGGGCAGTTGCAGCGGACGAGCGGCGTGTCGCCATCCTTGAAGTCCGCCGAGCAGCTGTAGGCCGAAGCTCCGCTGCCCGCGCATTCGCCGAACAGCAGCGTGTCGTCCTCCGACTTATGTAGCTTGGTCAGCTTGTTTTTTTTCACCAGATCGCGACCGTTCTTGGCAGCAGCGCTATTAGGCGCCAGCGAATCGACGATGGATTCGGTTAATGCGTTCATCACTCTACTCCTCTCTACTCAAGCGAAGCGTTGGTCCTGCATCTTTCTAGGTCATATTATACCAAGTACCCGCTACGGCGTCGCTCGTACCATAGCACTATATTGCGAACATACGATCCCATAAAAACGCTCAACCCCGCTTCGGAAAATCCGCCCCTCTGCCCAACGCTGCGCCAACAGCCCTACAACTCGCGGATAGCGAGTCGTAGGGCTGTTCAATCGGTGCATGAAGCTTCGAGTTGCGTTGCGGCGGAGCCGCAGATGCGGGAGACGCGAGGGTAAATTCGCCAGTGCGTCGAGCAGGGCGCGTTTGTACAGATCACGTTGCGGGGACGCTTAGCTTACCATTGCGGCATGTCCACTGTTATGTGGCGCTTCGCTCGCTGTGCTGGCAAGTTCACTGTTGCGTTGCACCCTTATGCTGCCCGGCGTCGTTAACCCTTCAGCATATGGAATACTTGCTCGACGTCCTTGTCGCCGCGGCCCGACAGATTGATGATGACGAGCTGATCGCGCGTCATCGACGGGGCCAGCTTCTTGGCGTAGGCGACTGCGTGCGCGCTCTCCAACGCCGGGATGATGCCCTCGGTGCGGGACAGCTCCTGGAACGCCGCCAGCACTTCTTCGTTGGTGACCGTCGCATACTCGGCACGGCCCGTCACCTTCAGATAGCTATGCTCCGGTCCGATGCCGGGATAGTCGAGCCCTGCCGCGATCGAATACGTCTTGCGCGGCTCGCCATGCTCGTCCAGCAGTACGAGACACTTGAAGCCGTGGATTGTGCCCGGCACGCCCTCAGAAAGCGTAGGCGCCTGATCCGGCTCGACGCCGATCAACCGAACGCTCGGCTCGTCAAGGTAGTGCGCGAACGCGCCGATCGCGTTGCTGCCGCCGCCGGCGCAGGCGATGACGGCATCCGGCAGACGGCCTTCCTTCTCCACGATCTGGCGCTTCGACTCCTCGCTGATGACGGACTGGAAGTGCTTGACCATCGTCGGGAACGGATGCGGTCCGACCGCCGAGCCGAGCAAGTAGAACGTGTTTTTATAGTTTTGGACCAGATCGCCGAGCGCCTCGTCGACCGCGTCCTTCAAGCGCCCCTGGCCCTTGTCGACCGGCACAACCGTAGCACCCAGCAGCTCCATGCGGAACACGTTAAGCGCCTGGCGGCGCGTATCCTCGGCCCCCATGTAGATGACGCACTCCATGTTGAACATGGCGCAGGCGGTCGCTGTAGCGACGCCATGCTGGCCAGCGCCCGTCTCGGCGATGATCCGCTTGGCGCCCATCCGCTTGGCGAGCAGAATCTGGCCGATCGCGTTGTTAATCTTGTGCGCGCCTGTATGATTGAGGTCCTCCCGCTTCAAGTAGATCTTCGGTCCGCCCCAAGCGTCCGTCAGCCGCTCCGCATACGTCAGCGGGCTCTGCCGCCCCACATAGTCGCGCAGGTAATAAGCCAGCTCCTCCTGGAATTCCGGATCGTCCTTGAACTTGTTGAACTGCGCAGTCAGGTAGTCCATGACCTCCTGCAGCTCAGGCGGCACGAAGCTGCCCCCGAACTCTCCAAAATACCCTTCCCGATTCAAGCTCTGTTCCTCCATCCGCAAGCGCCTCCAATAGTAGATAGTAAGATGCCAATGCTACTATTCTAGCACGAAAACAGGGCAGCCGTGGCGAAGATTTCTGGACGAAAAGCCAAGCAATCGAATGGCAAGACATGCCTCAAGAAATTTAGTTGCAATAACCTCCTATTTCCGATAAGATGAACAACAGAATTAGTTGCAATAGCATGCTATCTTGGCCAATGTTCCACGTGGAGCTTTTTTGGGGGCAGGCTGGCAGCGCAAGCGGAGGAGCAGAGTACCATGGAAAAAGAAATCGAACGACTAGCGTCGCAGCCTTGCTTAAACGGCGGATCGCCAAGCGAAGCCTCGCCACCGCCACCGTCGGCGGGCAAGTATGTGTCGGCGATCTATCGGCATCTGCAGATCCTGATCGCTGAGGAGATGAAGCCTTACCGGATCGGCAGCGGACAATATATCTTCCTGACGACGATCTCCGATCGGGAGGGGATCACCCAGAAGGGACTTAGCGAGGCGCTGCTCATCGACAAGACGACGACGGCCAAGGCGATCAACAAGCTGGAGGCCGAAGGCTATGTCAAGCGTGTAGCGTCTCAGACGGATCAGCGATGCAATCTGCTGTACCTGACGGAGGCTGGCCACGCTGTGGTGCCTCATGTGCGGGAGCGACTGCAGTCGCTCGTCGGGGTTAGCCGCAAGGGTATGACCGATGAAGAATACGGGATGCTGATCTCGCTGCTGCAGCGCATGCTGAGCAATGTATGCGAGGAGTTGCATCGCAGAGGAGGAGCTGACGAACGATGAACAAAAGTACGACGCACACCAAACCAATCCTGAACGGAAAATCGGAACCAAGCAAGCAGCCAGGCAATGCCATCGTCTATCTGCTCGGCTGTCTGCTGTTGTTCTCCGTCATGAATGTCACGGTGTTCAATGTGGCGCTGCCCGAAATCTCGGGCGAACTGGAGATCGCGCCGGGACTGGCCGGCTGGGTCATGACCGGCTACTCGATGATCTATGCGATTGGCTCGCTGATGTACGGCAAGCTAGCCGACCTGTTCCCGCTGAAACGACTGATGACGATCGGCATCCTGCTGTTCGCGGCCGGCTCGATCCTCGGCTTCCTGTCCGAAGGCTATGCATGGCTGCTCGCTGGCCGACTGCTGCAGTCGGCAGGGGCCTCCTCGATCCCGGCGCTGGCGATGCTCATCCCGGCTCGCTATTTCCCGCCGGAGCGGCGCGGCGCCGTGCTCGGGCTGATCGCCTCCTTCATCGCCCTGTCCGCTGGCATCGGACCGATCATCGGAGGGTTCGTCACAGGCGCGCTGCATTGGAAATATTTGTTCCTGCTGTCGCTGGGCACGCTGCTCGTGCTGCCTTTCCTGCGCCGAGCACTGCCGGACGAACAGCGCCAGCCCGGGACGATCGATACGGTCGGCGCAGGTCTGCTCGCTGCCGCAGTAGCGACGCTGATGCTGACGATTACGAGCCTGGGCAGCGTACAGAGCGCCATCTGCGGCGCGAGCTTCGTCATCTTGCTCCTCTTGTTCCTGGTGCGCAGCCGCCGCGTGCGCGAGCCGTTCATCGCGCTGTCGCTGTTCACCGAGGGACCGTATCGCATCGCCATCCTGGCGATGGTGCTCTCCTCGATGACCGGCTTTAGTCTGATGCTGCTTATGCCGCTCATGCTGGAGTCGATGTTCAGCTTGGACGCGGCGCAGATCGGCTTGGTGCTGTTCCCGTCAGCGATGGCGGCGGGATTCATGGGTCGGATCGGCGGGCGCTGGACCGACCGGTTCGGCAGCATCCCGATCCTGTTAATGGCGGCCCTGTTGATGATTAGCGGCTTCGTGCTGCTCGCTTCGCTGTCCTGGGCTGGCGGATGGATCGTAGCGGCCGCGCTCATCCTGCCCAATATCGGCTTCGTCTTCATCCAGTCCGCGATGAGCAAGCTCGTCTCGCTGCTGTTGCCCAAGGAGCGTCTCGGTTCGGGCATGGGCGTGTTCAGCATGACGAACTTCCTCTCCGGAGCGATCGGCGGGGCGCTGACGACGACCGCCGTCGGCTGGGGCGTGCCATTCCCGGCGATCCTGCTGGCGATGGCCTGCCTGCTCGTGCTGCAGATGCTCGTCATCCAGTTCATCCTGCGAGAGCAGGTCGGCTCCAAGCTGTTCGCCGCAACCGAGCGGTAGGTTGGCTGCAAACCAAGGGCTTGGTCCACATGCGGACCAAGCCCTTGGTTATTCTTATGCTTGCAATCTACTAGTCCGCCAGCAAGCTGTCGGCGATGAAGGTCAATTGGCCGTCCAGCGACATCGGATCATTGTACGTATCCGATTCGGGGTCCAGTTGGAAGACATGGTTACTCTTCACCGCAGCCAACGATGTCCAGAGCGGATTGTCGTAGACAAGAGCCGGGTCGCTGTCATCGCCTGACCAACGGCTCGTGAAGATGATGTCGCCCGCATACTCCGGCAGTACCTCCAGCGAGATCGAGGCAAAGCCGGTGCCGCTATCGATCGCCTCGGCCTGCGGCTTCGGCGGAGCCTTCAGCTCGAACTCGCCATAGATAATCTCTCCGCCGCGCCCATAGTTGTGGCCGAACACATACACTCCTCCCGCGTAAGGATTAAGGATCGATACCGTCCGATCGCCCACTGCCTGCTGCACCTGCGGCTTCAGTTCGGCGATCCGCGCTTCCCACTGCTCGATCCATGCCGCAGCCGCGTCTTCGCGGTTGGTCAGCTTGCCCAGCTCGCGCATCAGGTCCTTGAAGTGAAGCTCGCCATAGTTAATCTGTACGACTGGCGCGACCTTCTCCAATTGGTCGATGCCATCTGTGCCTGCATACGCAAGGATCAGATCCGGCCGCAGCTCGACCAGTTGCTCTACCGTTGGCAGTTGACCCAAGTCGGCTGTACCTTGAGCCGCAAGCTGGTCCTTAATATACTTGTTGTTCATCGCTCCGCTCAGTGCGCCGACGACCGGGGCATCGAGCGCTACGAAATAGCCGGTCGTAAACGCCGTCAGGTCGACGATCCGCTCTGGGTTGGCAGGCACCATCACTTCTCCGACTGCCGACTGGTAAGCGACCATCGCCGGCTCAGCGTCCGCATTGGCGGCCGGCGTCTCCGCCTCCTCCGTAGACGGCGCAGTATTCGCTGTCCCCGCTCCCTTATTCGCTTCGCCCGATTCGCTTGTCTTGCCCGACTGGCCGCAAGCACTTGCTACCAACAGCACCGCCAGTGCCATGACCAGCCACATCCATCGTCCCTTTTGCTTCAACGTCAAGCCCACCTTTTCCCCTTAATAATGATAATCATTATCACAATATACCATAGGTGCTGACATTAGACAATACCACTTGGGCAAGCACTTGTAAGGGGGAAGCCGCCCCCTTCCTCAAGGAAGAGAGCGGCTTTATCGGTGATTCCTTTTTCTTAGGACTGCCAGTTTCTAATGAGATCGATCATGATGTCTACCGCCTGCTCGACCTGTCCCAGCTCCACCCACTCGTCGGACGTGTGGGCCTGTGCAATGCTCCCGGGACCGAAGACGACGGTAGGTACACCGACCCGAACCAGCTTGCTGGCATCACTGCAATAGGGGGCTCCCAGCAGGTGCGCGCCGCCCGTATGCAGAGTCGCGCTGGCAGCGAGCTGATTCACCAACGGGTGGTCCGAAGCAGTCTCCATGGCATAGTCCAGGATGAACGGTTCGCTTACTCCAACCCGCAGTCCTGGCGTACGTGCCGAGAGTTCGAGCAGATCATCCCGGATCGACTCCCATACAGCCATCGACTCTTCACCCGGAACCGTCCGTCGATCGATTGTTATCTGGCAGCGGTCAGGGATGACGTTCGGTGAACGCCCGCCGTGAATTTGAGTAACCGAGCACACAGCCGACCCGACCATTGGATGTACCAGCTCTGTTCGCAGCCGCACAGCCTCTTCTCTTACATATCGAATGACAGCCGCCATCTGCTCAATCGCATTAATGGCGCGCTCCGGCTCCGAGCTATGCCCCGCCACTCCCTCGACCTCGACATAGAAGCGAATGACGCCTTTGTGCGCGGTCACGATGTGCAGCTCCGTCGGTTCGCCGACGATGGCGGCGGCATAGGACAACTCGCCTCGCTCGATCCGCCGTGCGAGCTCGGCCACGCCTCGATAATGAACCTCCTCATCCACAACGGCAGCGACATGAACATTGACCGGCATCTGCTCCCCGCTTGTATGCAGCTTCTCCACAACAGCGAGCATTGCCGCGAGCGAGCCCTTGGTGTCACAAGCACCCCGGCCATACAACCGGCCATCTCTGCATTCACCGGCATAGGGCGGGATGGTCATGCCCTCCGTCTGTACGGTATCCATATGCGCTTCCAGCAGCAGCGTAGGCAGATGATCTGCCTGATGGAGCCGCACGATCACATTGTCCCGTCCGGGCGCTGCTTCCTGGACCTCGAAGGGCAATCCGAGCCGTTCGCAAAACGTCTGGACATACCGGCTGATGCCCGCTTCACCCATGCCTCCCGGCAGCGCGGGGTTGATACTGGGTATCTGGACAAGCTCCTGCAATAGTTGGATGACCCGTCGATCCTGCATCATATTCCTCCCCGGTTAATCGACGCAGCCTCGTGCATCAATGACGATCCATTCCTCCAGCTTGCCTTGCCGGACGCCAGCTACCCGATCGCACAGATTCGGCAGCACACAGGCATGGTTGGGGATGATCTCCATCCGGTCGCCAACCTTGAGCTCCGCCTGATCTGGCGGATAGCGCACGAAGCCATGCTCTTCGTTGAGCGATTCGATGCGGAGGTCCGGCTGTCCGACGATCATGCCGAAGCCTTCCCGATGATGCGCCTTGTCGCTGGTCAGCGTCTTCGTCCCCGCATCGATGGTGGCATATCCCGGTAAAGGAGTGCTCACGACGGTGGCAATCACCCGCAGCGCACAGTCCTCTTCCCGGGCCAGCCCCATAGCGACGCCTGATGCATCGAAGAACACATAGTTGCCTGCACGCACCTCTGTTACGCCGGTCAGCTCCGCGCAGAACAATCCAGAGGGCGAGGAGCCGGTACTGATAATCTCCGCCGACAATCCCGCCGCACGCAGGCTCGCGGCCATCTCGCGCATGCATTGGGCTTCGCGCTGAACGGCAGAGCGAAACCCCTGCTCGGAGGATTCGCGGTAGATGGCGCCAAAATAGCCCATTAATCCGCACAGCTCGAGCCCCTGCAGGTCGGACACCAGACGCGCAAAGCTTACGGCGTCCTCTCCCGGCTGGCGCCCGCCCCGGTGCAGACCGCCGTCAACCTCGATCAGCACCCGAAGCCGACGGCCGCTCTCCCTGCCGACACGCGCCAAGCCTTCAGCAGCCATGACACTGTCGACCGTCACGATGAGCTCTGCTTCCCTGTGCAGTGCTGCGAGCCGTCTTAGCTTGTCTTCGCCCACAATAGGATAAGCAATCAACAGGTCGCGGATGCCCGCTGCCGCTAACGCCTCGGCCTCCGACAACTTGGCTGCCGTGATGCCCACTGCGCCTGCAGCCAGCTGCCGCCGGGCGATGGCGGCCGACTTGTGCGATTTGCTATGCGGCCGGTGCTGAATGCCGCTGCTGCGCAAGCGCTGGGCCATCGTGGCAATATTGGCTTCCATAATATCCAAATCGATGATGACAGCCGGTGTACTCAGCTCGGTATAAGCAGCTGTAGCCATCTGCTACTCCACTTCCACAATCAGCTCAATCTCTACCGGCGTATTAAAAGGCAGTTCATTTGCAGAGATCGCCGAACGCGCATGACGCCCTTTTTCCCCAAGTACATCAACCAGCAGGTCAGAGGCGCCATTAATAACATAGGGCTGCTCCACGAAGCCGTCCGCACTGTTCACGAAGGCGAGCATCTTGACCACCTGCTTGATGCGGTCCAGCTCTCCGAGATGCGCCTTCAGCACCGTCAGCAGATTGATCGCCACCTGTCTGGCTGCGGCGTAGCCCTCCTCCACCGACAAGTCGCTGCCCACCTTGCCCGTCATCATCAGGACACCATCGATCCGGCAATCATTGCCAGAAGTATAGACCAGCGATCCCACTTGCTTGGCTGGTACATAGTTGGCGGCCGCCGGGGGGACCTCCCCCAGGACAATCCCCAGCTCCTCTAATCTCTGTTCCACTGCTCCCATATTCACCGCTCCTTTTCATTCATGTCGCATGCCGACACACCCTATCGCTCCAGACCATCCGCATAGACAGACGTCCCGCGCCTCTGCGCCCACTGCGCAATGCGAGACGGATCGCCTTCCCACAGCCGCTCGCGCCCCCACTGATTGGCTACCGGCCGATCCTTGCAAGTGATGCGGATGACCGGGAACAGCGACGTCGGCGATTCCACCGGCAATCCATCGATGTATAGCACTTCCCCGTCCTGGCGGAATGCCAGCTCCTGGCCTGTGGTCAGCAGCGTGACGGCTTCGACCGGAGTCGTCAGGTCAGCCAGCCGCAGCTGCGGACGGCCGTCCCAGAAACGGATGATCAGATACAAGTGGTTTTCTCTCGTCGTCTGCCAGCCCCTGGTTATGAATTCCGTGACCGAGCCGCCGTCTGTCCCGTAGACCGCCTCGCCGTGCACTTCGAGCCAGCGGCCGATCTGCATCGCCCGCTCCACGAACTCTGGCGGCAGCTGACCGTCAGCCATCGGCCCCACATTGAGCAGCAGGTTGCCGCCGCCTCCTGTAGGACCGCCGCCCTTCTGCACACAGTCGACGAGCATATCCAGCAGCACATCCGCAGGACGCCACCGCTCGCCGAGGGAGTGACTCCAGAGCCGCCAAGTCGTCACTTGGCAGGACTCCCACAAGCGACGGTCGTCCGGCACGATGACGTGCTCCGGCGTACCGAAGTCGCCCAGCGTATCCGAGTCGCCGGCGCCGACGCCGCCGTCCGCACGGAACCCGTCATGCTGCTCCGAGTATCCGAGCCGGTTGTTGACCAGGATATGCGGCTGCAGCCGCCGCATTTCCTCCAGCAGCTCGACACTACCGAGATCATCGGCATTGCGCGGCCAGACCCCGTCGAAGAAGAAATGATCGATTTGGCCATAGTTTGTCAGCAGCTCTTTGACTTGATTATGCAGGTAATCGCGCACCTTCTCCCAGCCCTGAGGATCCTTCTGAGGGCCGTCAAAGTAAGCTGGCAGCCGCCAGTCGATCCAGGAGTAGTACAGGCCAACCCGCAGCCCTTCCGCGCGGAAGGCCTCGACATACTCGCGGACGAAATCCCGTCCCGCTGCTTGGCGGGCGCTGGAATAATCCGTATACGCGCTGTCCCACATGCAGAAGCCATCATGATGGCGGGTGGTGAAGCAAGCATATTTGAAACCTGCGGCCTTGGCCGTACGCGCCCACAGTCGGGCATCGAAGTGCTCGGGATTCCAATTGCAAGCCTGATCGGCATATTCCTGATGATCGAGATGCTCGCGGAACAGCACCTGCTCCCCTCGGCCGTAAGCGGCGTAAGGTCCCCAATGGATGAACAGGCCGTAGCGGCTGTCCGTGAACCATTTCCAGTAGTCTGGAATCTTCTGTTTCGTATCGGGCATCGTATCCAGTCCCTTCTTTAAGTCGGATGTGGTTTCGTGATGGGCAACGGATCTAGGAGGCGGCATCCATATTGGCATCGTATGCTTCCTGATACACCTGCAGGTAGCGGTCCAGATTCATATTGGCCAGGGTAGCCAGGTAGTTGTCCCACTCCCCATCAATATTCGCGTTGCCCGTAATGAAGCGGGCGTTCATCTCGCTCACATAGTCATAGATCGTCTTCTGCAGGTCGGCGATCTCTTCGGTCTGCTCTGTCGTGAAGAAGAGCGGCGGCATGACCATGCTCGCATCGACTCGGTACGGTTCATATTTCTCTTTGGTTTCATTATAGAGGATCGTCCCCAGCGGATTGTCCGGATCAGCCGCTTCGCCCAGACGCAGCGAGTTCGGTCGGTAGTTGGGCCCGGTCTGGGACCAGTGCTTGTTCTGCGTGACGCCAAAGCCGGACTTATCCTTGTACACCGCCTGCTCCCCATTCAGTCCGAGCACGCCATCCTCCGCATACTCCCAGTCCACGCCCGGCTCGCCAAAGTTAAGACGCAGCGTCATCTCGCGGTCGTACAAGGCGTCCGCCAGACGGAATGCCGCTTCCGGGTTGGATGCCGCCGATGTGATGACGAATTGGCCGCCAGCCACCTGATACGGATCATACTGAGTCAGTTGCACACCATCCGGTCCTGCGAGAGGCGGCACGGCGACATATTCCAGCCAGCGGCCGCTGCTGCCGTTGAGCTGCGAGACTGCGCTCATATTCGGGCCCGAGGCTGCGCCAAGGATCGGCGTGCCCGGGTTCTCGCCCAACTGTACGAGCTGGTTGGCATCCTGGGTCAGCGCCTGCGGATCCATTAGGCCGTCCGCATACAGACCATGCAGGTATTTCAATCCTTCCTTCCAACCGTCTTTGTTGTAGGGGACATCGACTTTCCCATCCTCATTGATATACACCCGGGTATACGGCGCATAGGTAAAAGAATTCATCAGGAAATTCTCAACACTCGTCGTCAACGTAGAGGAAGCATTAGCCATCGGCGCCCCGGAGAACGGAATTTCGTCTGCCTGTCCGTTGCCGTTGGGATCCTGGGTCTTGAAGGCCATCAGCACTTCCCGGAACTCTTCCGTTGTCTTAGGCATGTCCAGTCCCAGCTCATCCAGCCACGGCTGATAGATCCACATCTTCTGACGCATCGAACAGTGGTAGCATTCGTTAGGCGCCGGCAGCGCATAGATGTTGCCGTCGGTAGTCGTAATCGCCGATTCGACCAGCGGGCTTTCCGCGAACATCTTTTTCGTATTGACGCCGTACTGCTCGATATAATCATTGAGCGGCAGGAAGATCCCTTGCTGACCATAGAGCACCTGCTGCTCCGGACTTACGTTCATGCTCATAATGACATCCGGCAGATCGCCGCCGGCGAGCGTCAGATTGAGCTTCTCCGCTACCGAGCTGGCGGGTACGATCTCCCATTCAATATGAACATTTGTCAATTCCTCCAGGTAGGCGGTGAATTCATTGGTGCGGAAGTCCTCTACCGCTGCATTGGCGCTGGTCATCACGCGGATCGTTGTCTTTTCTTCGGTAATCGGGAACTCGCCGGCTGCGCTGACCGTCTGAACGCCATCCCCTTGACTGCTTCCAGCTTCCTTCTCGTTATTGCCAGCATTGCTGCAAGCCGCCAGCAGCCCCGCAGACATGGCCAGACAGAGCATTAAGGCCCCTACAGATCTCTTCTTCATATTGATTTCCTCCCCCAGAATTATCCTTTTAATGAACCAATCATGACGCCTTTGACAAAGTACTTCTGGACAAACGGATAAAGGATGAGCAGCGGCACCGACGCCACCACGATCAAGGAATACTTGAGCAGCACCCGCATCGCTTCCCGACGCGCCGCATCCTGCGGATCGCCGCCGAACATGGTGTTGTCCATATCATTACTGATGAGGATATCCTTCAGCACCAGTTGAAGAGGATAGAGCGACTGATCCTTGAGATAGATCATGGCATTGAAGTACTGGTTCCAATTCGCCGCTGCATAGTACAGGGTGATGACGGCAATGATCGGTCCAGACAACCGGATCACGATTTGCCAGACGAATTTGAAGTCGCTGCAACCGTCGATTTGCGCCGCCTCCAGCATTTCATCCGGAATGGTCATCTGAAAGTACGTTCTGGCGATAATGACATTCCATACGGTGATGGCGCTTGGAATAATCATGGACCACACCGTATTGAGCATCCCCAGATCCTTGACGACAAGATAGGTGGGGATCAGCCCGCCGGTGAACATGGTGGTGAAGATGAACAAGATCATGAACAGATTGCGGCCAAAAAAATCTTTGCGCGAAAGCGGGTAAGCCGCCGCGATCGTCAGCACAATATTGACCAGCGTGCCAAGGACCGTATATATGAACGAGTTTTTGATCCCTGTCCATACCTGACTGTACTGGAAAACTGCGATATAGCCCTCCAGCGTCGGGCGTACCGGCCAGAGCCATACCTCGCCAGAGATCACCGCCGACGAGTCGCTGAAGGAAGCACTCACGACATAAACGAGCGGGTATAGCACACTGAGAAACAACAAGGTTACGAGGACGTAATTGACGATAGTGAATGTCCGATCCTGCCAGGACTCATTGCGAAAGCTGGTGTTCATCGCCTCTCCCCCTCTACCACAAGCTAGCCTGATTCGTTTTTTGTGCAGCCTTGTTCACGATCAAGAGCAGAATCAGGTTGATGATGGACTTGAACAGTCCGATTGCGGTGGAATATGAATAGTTGGCTACGGATGCGGACAAGCCCACTTTATACACATACGTATCAATGACCTCCGAAGCGGTCAAATTGATCGGATTTTGAAGCAAGAGCACTTTTTCGAAGCCCACATCGAGCATCTGTCCGGTGTTGAGAATAAGCAGAATGATGGCAATGGGCATGATGCCTGGCAGATCGATATGCCACATCCGCCGAAGCTTACTGGCGCCGTCGACGACCGCTGCCTCGTGCTGAGCCGGATCGATGCCGGCGAGTGCCGCGATGAAGATGATGCAGTTGAACCCGACATGCTGCCACACATCCGACCAGACATAGATGGACTTGAACATCGAAGCATCGCCGAGAAAGTTGATCGCCTGAAATCCAAGCGCCTGCAGCACCTTGTTAATGAGGCCGGTCCGCGGGTCCAGCAGTTCCTTTACAATGCCCACCATAACGACGATGGAAATGAAATGCGGCGCGTAGGTAACCATCTGAATGCCTTTCTTATACAGCCCTTCCCGCAGATAATTCAATGAAAGCGCGAGCAGGATCGGGAACGGAAAGCCGGCCGCCAGATTATAAAAGCTCAGCAGCAGCGTGTTCTTCAGAATCCGCATAAAATCATAGGAATTCACGAACCGGATAAAATGCTTCCAGCCCACCCAGTCGCTGCCGGCAATGCCTTTGACGACACTGTAGTCCTTGAAGGCAATCTGGGCGCCGTACATCGGGTAGTACTTAAAAATCATCAAATAGAGAAACGGTACCGCCATAAAGACGTACAATTGCCAGCTCCGAACCAGCTTTCGAAACACGGGATGTCTCCTGTCCGGTCGCGGCTTGCTTGTCTCGCCGACAGGGACGGCCGTTGAATGGTTTGCCGGCATGCTCAAATCACCTCGCCCTTTCTTCGCAAGTCTACTGTCCGCCCCTCCTCTGCCCCAGGCTCATTCCCGCTCTTGGGACAGCGGCGGGAACGTCTGGTCATAGCATAACGAGGGGGACGGGGCGCGTAAATTGGAAGGTGAACGAGGTGTTGGCAAAGGTTAAGATTGTGGAATTAACCGCTAATTAAAGCTGTGCAATAATTAAGATTGCGTCCTCTCAACCCTTACATAACAAGGGTTTGGACCCGTCAGACCTGGTTGCCGGTCTCCAGGTTGCGATACGCTGTGGCACTTAACCCGGTTTCTCGTTTGAACGCCCGGCAGAAGGTATTGGAAGAATAGTAGCCCGCTAGCTCGGCAATCCGGTTAATCGGCTGCGAGGTGCCAATGAGCAGCTCCTTGGCCCGTCGCATCCGCAGTTGGATCAAATAATCCGAGAAGTTCGTGCCCGTCTGTTCTTTGAAAAATTGGGACAGATAGACCTTGGACATGCCCAGCTCATCGGCCAGCTTGTCTAGGTTGAGATCTGGCTCCTTGTACCTCTTGTTGAGCGATTCAACCATCATGTCTACCAAGTCGTGATTACGACTTTTCTTGCGTTGATCCAGCGTGTGACATAGTTCAGCAAATCGTTCCGCCAATGCCTGATACAGCTCATGCGGATCCGTGGTACTCGTCAACTGTTGGAACAAGGTGCGAACGGCTTCGGGCTGTTCGGCTTGCAGTTGATCATGAACCTTGACGAGACAGCCGGCAACCTCGCACAGGAACAACTGCTGCATGGACAATGGAAGATGCCGATGAATGAAATTCTCTTCCCGGATACTCTCGAGCAGTCTGGTCAGCTCGTCGCTTTCCCCAGCCTTGGTATAGTTCATTAACCGCACTTCAATCTCGCCAGGAAAATAGTAGCCGCTTGACTCATGGGGCAGTTCCTCAAACCAAATGACTTTGGAACTGCTGTGCGTTTCTGTATGGAACAGAGCTTGACGGGCCTCCTCATACGAGCTGGATACTTCCATAAGAGAACCATACGTACCGCCAAGAGCGACGACGATTCTCTCGGACAGCACACCCTCCATCTGCTGATGCAGACGCTCGATAAGCGAGGCGATACGCGATTGAAAGTCATCGGCGCTACCGCCCCGGTCGACAAGCAGCAGCGTTATCCGATCCTCCGCTATATCATGAACATAGCCTTCGTCCCCCATCAGACCTCGGAGCGCCTCCTTGACGAGCACCCGTTCCAGATCCAGATGACGAAGCCGCTCTTCTCCTGCTTCCTGGCAGCCGCCCCGCAAGCGAATGATGCCGATGGCATAGCCTGTCCCGTGCAGGTCGACCCGCTGATGACTCAGCAGCGTATTGATCTGCTGCATCGTCACAAATTCGCCTTTGAGCAGCCGCTCAAAAAAGGTATCCCACACAAGAGGCGCCTGTTTTTCCATCTCTGATTCCAGCTGCCGGTTATTATCGATCAGCCCCGATACCGCTTGATGGATAAAGCCATACACATCGCCGGGCCGCTGAGCTTGACCGCTCACCCGTTCATTCAATGTTGTGATAATGCCAAGCAGCGGACGGCTGTTGCGATAGGCGAGCCAGCCGGCGAGCAGCAGGCCAATGAACAGGAACAATCCCACCAGCGCAAAGGTAATCTTCTTGATGTACAACACCTTCTCAAGCACCACATGGGGCGGTTGCGCGACCACATAGGACCATCCCGTATCTGCTGAGGTCGTGTAAGAGATCATCATGCCATCCGTTGCCTCTGAAGGCTTGAGAATGCCGCGTCTGGCCGGCAGCTCTGCCTTCCCTTCCGGACCAGCCGCATCGTGGCTGATCGAGGAGATCACCCGCCCCTCTCTGTCTCTGATGGATGCCCACCCGCCCTGCGACAAATCAACGCCCTGCAACAAGGACAGAAGCTGGCTGTTATCCACCAGAATCGCGATCGCGCCATTCACCCGATTAGGGTAGCCTATAGACTGCATATACGTCATCATCGTCCGGGGCTTGTCCTGATAAGTCACCTGTCTGACTGGCTGGAATTCACGATTATAATAACGGTCGAATAGCCCCTCTCTCCATGCCTCATAGCTCGTACCTTCGTAACTGAGCATCTGATTATAAAATCTTGGCATCTCGTAGGTGGTCTTCGAGGAGAGGACAAGATCGCTGTTCTTGAAGAAAAGGAAGTAGTCCACGATAAAGTTGTTGGACACGTTGTAGGAATAGAGCCGCTGCTGCGTCTCTAACACGCGATAAGTGTTGGCTCCCTCAAACGGTTTGTCGATACGCTGAAAGCCTGTGATCTGAGGATCATTCATAATCTGAAAAGCGATGCTGTCAATCTCCGAAATTCGCCGGTCCAGCGTATCTCGAACCTGATCGAGCAGTTGCAGATTGGCGCTCGTCACCTCGTTCTCCACAACCTCATAGGTCCGGTCATAGAGCAAATAGCCCAACAATAGTGTTAGCAGCATAAAAAAGCAGTAAGGGATGATGAATCGGATAAACCAGCGGTGCTGTCGCAAACTAAGCAGTCGTTTGAATGGATGCCTTGTCACACATTCCCCTCCCAAATTACTCACTATATATGTCGTGTATATGTTAATTATAAATCGAATAATTATTTTTAATGTTATAAATTATAACACCATTTTCAAGTCGAGCGTAAAGAAGTTGAACGATGTAGTATACATCCTACTAGAAAGCGCTAACAAAATCCACAAAAAGCCCTCGCAACCGCCGCTACGACGGACGTGAAGGCTCTGTGCCGCGACTATAGCACGCTTCTCAGTTGGGCGCGCCGCTTCAGAAAAACAAGTACCATACGACGAGGATCGAGACCAAAACCCCGCCGATCCGCATCAGATGAAAGTGCAGGGCCGGCGGCTCTTGGGCACTCTGCCAGCCCTGGACGACTCGCCAGAGCAAACGGGGCTGCAACGCGGCGGCAAGCGCCAACGCCAGCCAGAACGACAGGAAAATATACAGCACCATCATAAGACCATCGGGCGGAGCCGACATGGCATGAACCTCCCTGATTCGTATTAGTGCTCCTTCCTTGCGCCCCCAGCAGGCTCGTCTGTCTGTCGTCTGCGGAAGTCAGCCGGGGTAAGACCGGTTTCCTTTTTGAATACTTTGTAGAAGTATTTCGCATTGTCGTAGCCGACCAGTGCGGCGATCCGATCGATGCGGTAGCGCGTAGCAGCGAGCAACTCCTTGGCGCGCTCCATGCGCCGCCGCTTCAGGTAGTCCTGGAAGGTCTCGCCGACACTCTCCTTGAACACCATGCTGAGATAGACAGGATGCAGATAAAATCGCTCAGCCACCTCCTCCAGTCGGATCGACTGGTCATAACGCTGATCAATAAAATGTCGGATCTGTCCGATCTGCCCGACCGCTGTCAGGCTCCCCGCGAGCACCAGCTCCACCGTCTCCCGCACCAGCTCGTCAAGCTGGATCGCCAGCTCCGCCTCGCCCGTCGCCTGACGGATCGCCTCGACCCGGTCAGGGCGCTCGGCAGCAAGGGTCGACTCCTCCCCCTGCGGCCGCCGCTCCTCGATCTCCTCAGCTAACTGAGCACAATACGCCCTCGCCTGGGCGAACGTCGCTCCCTCCCCCTCGACGAATGAGACGAACAGCGCCTCGCATAGGCTCGCCGCTGGCTGTAGACGGCCTTGCTCGACCTCGCATAGCAGATCGTCTCGGCCAGCCCAGCGCCACTCGGCCGGTCGCGGACCTGCTCCGCCCCGCTCCAGCAGCCCGCTCCGCAGGTCGAACGGTCGCCGCTCCAGCAGGCCGATCGCTTCGCGATATGCAGCGCGCAGCGCCTCCGGGCGGCTGCAGGCCCGGCTCGCGGCGGCAAGAGCGCCGTCGCCAGCGCGCTCCGTTGCCGCGACCGCACGCCGCAGCCGGTCGATCGCGAGCTGCCCCGCCCCGATCCGGGAGCCGACGAGCAGCAGCGTCACCTCTAGACGCTCGGGATGCGGCAGCCACAGCATGCCTGCGCCGTCCAGACGGGCGGCTCCACCTGGTAGAGAAGCGTCGGACAACGGCGCATCGCCTGATATCAGGTCGCCGCTCGTCGAAGCTTGGGCCGCGGATGCTGCCGCGAGCACGCCGACGGCGAGCGACTCTGCCGCCAGCAGCGCCCGGATCGGCTCGGCGCGATACTGCTCTGCGCGCAGCGGGGCCCGTTCATCGGCGCAGCTCCGGCATAGCCAGGCCGCCAGCCGCTCGCCCTCGACAGCCAGCGCATGCGCATGCTCTGCTTCGCGGTGTGCCTCCTGCCGCTGCAGGAAGGCCAGCGCCTTGTCCAGCGAGGCGCGGAGCTCGCGATTGTCGAACGGCTTCAGGATGTAGTCGATGACATTGGCGCTGATCGCCTCCCGCGTATACTCGAAGTCCGAGTAACCGCTGATGACGATGAGCGCCGTCTCCGGCTGCTGCTCGGTGAGCGCTCGCAGCAGGGAGACGCCGTCCATCGCCGGCATCCGCATATCGGTGAGGACGATATCCGGCCGCTCGCGCAGCGCCAGCGCCAGTCCCTCCTCGCCGTCCTCGGCCTCGCCGACCCAGGCAAGCGGCAGCTCGAGCGAGGCGATCTTCTTGACGATCGCCCGGCGTATCAGCGCCTCGTCGTCGATCACGACATATCTGTACATCGATGACTCCCCCTCTGTGCTCTTAGATGACTGACCATCGGTGCTGCTCATGCCCTGGCAGCCGGAGGCGGATACGCGTCCCCCGCCCCTCGCCGTCACTGTGCGCTTCGACGCCGTAGGGCGCGCCATAGTATAACGAGAGGCGGGCATGGACATTATAGATGCCGATCGAGCGCGCATCGCCTGCTTGCGGGTCCAGTTGCTCGAAGGTCGGCGGCGCGCCTAGCATCTCGTGCAGACGGGCCAGCTTGGACGCGGCGATGCCGACGCCGTCATCGGCCACCTCGATCCAGGCACCCCGCTCGTCCGCTCCTGCCGTGATGCGGACGACGCCCTTGCCCTTCTTGGGCTCGAGGCCGTGGAAGACGGCATTCTCCACGATCGGCTGCAGCAGCAGCTTTAGCATCCGTCGCTCCATCAGCTCGTCCGGGATATCGATCTCGGCGCGGATTCGCTCCCCGTAGCGATACGACTGGATCAGCATGTAGTCGGCGACATGCGCCAGCTCCTCCCGCAGCGTCACCTCGTCCCGACCCAGCTTGATGCTGTAGCGGAACATATTGCCGAGCGCCTTGGACACCTCGGCGACGCTGGCGACATTCTCCAGCTCGGCGATGCTGTTGATCGTCGCCAGCGTGTTGAACAGGAAGTGCGAGTTGATCTGCGCCTCCAGCGCCTTCATCTTCGCCGACATGGCGATGAGCTGGCTGCTATAGCGCTCGTGGATGAGCGTATCGATCTTGTGCAGCATACTGGCGTACTGTCCGTACAAGATGCCGATCTCGTCGGTGCGGGCGGCATATGCCCCGATGTCGTCGGCGGGCGACAGCGCTTTGTCGTAGTTTTTCATCAGCAGGGCGATCCGGCTGACCGGCTTGGAGAAGGCGTTGGCGATCCAGAGCGAGAGCGCGATAGCGACGATCGCCCAGACGATGCCGAAGCCGATCGCGAACGTCTGCGTCGAGCGGACCTGCTGCGCCACCGAGGCGAGCGAGACCGAGATGACCATCCGCCATTCGTACGCCGAGAAGGTGTCGTAGACGTACAGCCGGTCACGCCGCTCATCGAGCAAGGAGCCGCTCACCCGCCCTTCCGTCGACACTTTCACGATCTCGTCAATCGCCTGCCCCTCCGCCGACACTGCCGCCGTCTCGTCGCTCGCTCGCCCATATGCAGGCACGTCTGCGGCCTCGTCGCTCGCCGTGCCGTAGAGCAAGCCGCCTTCGGCGCTCAGGACGCTGATCCGCTGGTCGTCGAGCACGCCGTTCCTGAGCTCCTCGAACAGCCCGGACCCGCAATTGATCAGCAGCACGCCGATCCGCTGCTTGGACTTGGGGTCGTAGAGCGCGCGCGAGAACGTGATGGAAGGATACTCCGACAGCAGGAACGGCTGCTGCGCCATCTCGCTGACGAAGAGCCCGCCCTGTCGCTCCAACGTCCGCCGATACCAGTCCGACTCGGCATAGACATAGCCCGGCCGCAGCTCCGAGCCCTTGGTGCCGGAGAAGACCGTGCCATCCTCGGCGAACAGGTACAACCCCTCGATGTAGCTATGACTGAGCAGCAGACTTTCCGTGCTGGATCGGAACTCTCGCTCATGTCGCAGCCGATCGTAGGCCGCCGCGCCGCCAGGTTTGGCATATTGCCTCAGGAACGACAACGCGGGGTCCGCGCCCGCCGTCTGCTGATAGGCGATATATTCGGAGACGCGGCTGATCTCCTCGAGCTGATTGGCCAGACGGATCATCGATCGCTCCAGGATGTTGGCCGAGACCTGCTCCACCTGACGCTCGACCAACGTCGCATAGTTGCGGGTGGTGACGACGACGACCACGACGATCGGGATGAGCGAGAGCAGCAGCAGCGCGACCAACAGACGATTTTTCAGACCCCAGGCGAATTTCATCGGGCACTTCTCCATGAAAGCGTTTTTAAGTATAATTGTAGCATACTTTGTTCATAAGGAGGGAGGGCGTTGGCGAATCGTCGCATCCTGCCGCTCATGGCTACGCTGCTGCTCCTGACCGCTGGCTGCCGGGACAGCGCGACCCCGGATGCCTCCGAGTCGGATCGGACGGTCATCCGTTATATGCATATGGGCGTGGCGGGGGACGGAGAGGACAGCAACCCGTTCGTCATGCGCCAGCTCCCGGAGGCCGTAGCCGAGCGCTTCCCCGGCGTCGCCCTGCGTCCCGAGATGCTCCCGGAGGACCCGTATACGAAGACGCTGCTCGTCCAGCTCGCCTCCGGCGAGGGACCGGACTTCTTCGAATGGTGGCCGATGCGTCAGCTCGAGGAGCTGGTCGCCGCCGGCTACCTGCAGGATCTGAGCGGCATGGATATCCTCGGCCGCTTCACGCCCGAGGCGCTGGAGGGCTTCACAGTGGACGGCAAGGTGTACGGGCTGCCCAAGGGGCTGAGCATCATGGGCACCTGGTATAACAAGACGCTGCTCGAGCAGCACGGGATCGACGCCTTCCCGACCGACTGGCCTTCGTTCCTCGCCGTCTGCGAGCAGCTCCGCGAGGCCGGGATCACGCCGATCGTCATGCCGGACAACGACCGCTGGTTCGTCCAGTTCGGCCTCTATCAGCTCGCCGCCTCGCTCGTCTATGCCGAGCATCCCGAATTCGACGCCGAGCTGCTGGCGGGCACTCGCACCTTCGCGGACTCGCCATGGCGGGAGGCGCTGCTGCGATACAAGTCGCTCTACGATCATGGCTACATCGTCGCAGACTCGCTGAGCGTCGGCGTCAGCCAGGCGACGGCGTTGTTCAACGACGGCCAGGCGGCGATGATGTTCAACGGCAACTGGGACTACGCCCGGATGGTCGAAGAGCCCGCAGCAGCCTCGCCAGACAGCGACTTCGAGCGGGGCTTCCTGCCGCTGCCGGGCAATGATCCCGGCGAGCCGCTGCTCCTCTCCGTCGGCCCGGCAGGGGGCACCGTCATCAACGCCAATACGCGCCACCTCGAGGAGGTGCTGGACATCCTCGCCTATCAGCTCGACCCGGCGTCGCCGCTGTATCAGCTCTACAAGCGCAACTATGACGTGTTCCCGATGGCGAAGGGCGAGCGGCTCGGCATCCCCGAGCTCGACGGCTTCACGGAGCTGATGGCGGACCATGAGACGATCTACTTTAGCAACCAGGCCTGGCCGGTCGGCGTCGCCGACGTGCTGTGCCGAGGCTTCCAGGACTGGATCGCCGGGCACGGCACCGTCGACGACATCCTCGCGGCGATGGACGAGCGTCTGGCGGCGCTTCGCTAGAGATGAGGCAGGCGCCTAAAAGGCCGCTCCCGCTCCGCGAGCCGGGCTCGCGTACGGAAACGGCCTTTTACAGGCGCTGATTTCATCTCGACAGTTTCATCTCGACGGCTTCATGTCGACGGTTTCATGGCTACATGGCTACAGCGTCGTAATTTTAAATACAACAGGAAGCGCGCTTTTCACTTCTGTTGTCTTCAGCACTAGCGCTTCGTCCGTCCTGGTCCATGTCGGCTTTTCGTCAAAGCCCAGAATCTGGATATCCTCGATGACGCCGTGGAAATGATGTCCCTTCTCCTTCAGCGTACGGATCGTCACTTCGCCGTTGTCGGGATACACCAGCACAGTCGCGTACAGCACATGGCCCTTGCTAGTGAAGCGAATGTCCTCGGACGTGAACAGCTTCGCTTGGCCGTCCGTGAACTGGCCCTCCTCGACCGCCGTCGGGCCCTCGCCGCTGATCCGCCAATAGGAGCTGCCATAGATCGCTTCCCCGTTGACCGCGAGCCACTCCCCTATCGCGAGCAAAATGTCGCGGTCCTCCTCGGGGATGCTGCCGTCCGCGCGCGGACCGATATTCAACAGCAAGTTGCCGTTTTTGCTGACGATATCGACCAGTCCCTGGATGAGCTCCAGCGGCGACTTATAGTCGTTGCCCGCGGTATAGCACCAGGAATTGCGAGCGACCGCCGTATCGGTCTGCCAATAGTACGGCTTCATCTCGGCGAACTGTCCGCGTTCGACATCCGGCACCGCGCTCCCGAAGGCAAAAGCATCGTGCTTGTAGTTAATAATGCCCTGGAAGCCCTGGCTTGCGGTTTTGTTATAATAGTAGGCAGCAAGCTGTTGAAGATAAGGCTTGAAGGCGGTATGGTGGATCCACCAGTCGAAATAGAGCACCCTCGGCATGTAGTTGTCGACCAGCTCGCAGCAGCGGATCAGCCAATCCTCCAGAAATTCCTGATGCGGCGGCGACGCGTACAGATCCTGGTGATCCGGCTCCGGCATCGCCGGCCAATAGAAGTCCCCGCATTGCATCGGCTCCTGAATGTCAGAGGGGAAAGCCTTGCCATGCGACATAAAAAACCAATGCTCGGCTCGGTGAGTAGACGCGCAGAGCACCAGCCCTTGCTTCTCGTAGGCCGTCTTCATCTCGCCCAGCAGATCGCGCTTCGGTCCCATCTCGGCCGCGTTGTAGACCGATACGTCGCTTTTGTACATCTGGAAGCCGTCATGGTGCTCCGCTACCGGCATCACGTATTTGGCTCCCGATCGGCGGAACAACTCCGCCCATTCGTCCGCATCGAACCGGTCTGCCGTAAACATCGGGATGAAATCCTTGTAGCCGAATTCGGTATGCTTGCCGTAGGTTGCGATATGATGCGCATACTCCTTGCTATCCTTGATGTACATATTGCGGGAGTACCACTCGCTGGAAAATGCCGGTACGGAATAAAGCCCCCAGTGAATGAAAATGCCGAACTTGGCTTCCTTATACCATGCCGGAACTTCGAAATGACGCAAGGACTCCCAATTGTCCTCATAAGGTCCTTGTGCGATGACGGCTTGAATATGTTCCAAATAGGCCTGCTTATCCATAATTAATTGTCCGTCCTTTCATCGATTGAGGCTGAATGTTCGATGCACGGCGCTTATCGCGCTACACCGTCATTGTAGCAGGCTGGCTTAGCGTCCGACATGGGGCCCATTAACTTTTACTTGTCAAAAACTAACCAAGTTCTCACCGATGAACCAATGAAGAGCGAGGTGTCGCATGAATTCCCGCTATTTGCTGAACTATTATTTGTCCAACCTGCAAGCAGAGCTGTTCCTGGCGCATTGCTCGACGGTGCATGACGGCTGGCGCGATATCGACTATACGCCCGACTACAGCAAGCTGTATTTCTTCCTGGAGGGCAACGGCTGGGTCCGCATCGGCGACCAGGAGTTTTATCCCGCGCCTGGTCAGTTTTTGCTGATGCCGGAGGGCGTATGCCAGTCCTACTCGTATATCGGAGGCCAAGGCTATCGCAAGTTTTGGTGCCATTTCTCAGCGAAGGTGGGCGAGATCAACCTGTTTCAACTGATTGATCTCCCCTTCCTGTGCACGCCCCGGGACCCGGCGACGACGACCAGGCTATTCGAAGAGCTGGTACATTACACGAACAACCATGAGCTTAATGCCGGACTGCTGGCCAAAGCACGATTGCTGGAGCTGCTCTCCCATTTCGTCAGCGAGCACGATCAGGAAGCGCTAACGCTCAAAAACGCTGCCCCTGTGCAGCGGCTCAACGACATACTCGATTATATCCACCGTCATATCCACCGAGAGCTTACGATTGCAGAGCTGGCGGCGCACGCCTGTCTGCACCCCAACTATTTCATCCGGATGTTCAAAGCGCATATGGGGATGCCGCCGATCCAGTACATCGGACGCAAAAAAATGGACAAGGCCAAGGAGCTGCTTGCCCAATCCTCCTATCCCGTTGCCGAGATCGGCGACATGGTCGGCTTTCGGGATATGTACCACTTCTCCAAGCAATTCAAAAAAATTACCGGCCTGGCGCCCTCCGACTACCGCAAGCAGCGGCTGGGCCAGACTTGAGGCTGCAAGCATCGGCGCTTCCCTGCACCGGCGTTTGCAGCCTTTTTCTTCGCACGTTGCCGCCCTCCTTAACCAAGTAGACCGCAATGCCTTAAAATAGTGGACTCCAACCCGCCTATAATGGTGGCTGTAAGCATGCAAGGGCTTACAGTCACCATTTTTTGATATGCGAGTGATCCGTCCAAGGCAGCACGACGGGGGAACTCGCCCAGGCACTTCAGGCACTAAGCTAAGCGTAGAAGGGGTTATTATCTGAGAGGAGGGTTCATGAACGATGAACAACCGATTCACCAAGTCGGCAGGCCGCCATACCGCCGCCTGGCTACTGTGCGCCGCACTGGTCGCGCCGGGCAGCGCGGCCGTCGGCACGCTCTCGCCGCAGACGGCTGAGGCAAGCGGCAGCATCCAGGCCGAGCGGGTGCGCGTCGCGCCTCAGCAGACGAACGAGGTGCTGCACAATCCCGGCATGGGCTGGGTGCTGATCGACAACGCGATCCCCGGCCATATCGACGTCGGACGCACCGGCACCTATCCCGAGGTCGACAATGTGGCCGTACTCACGCACTGGGGCGAGCTGGAGCCGACGGAGGGGCAGTACGACTGGACGTTGCTCGACGAATCGATCGATTATTGGGCCGGTTTGGGTAAGCGCATTCACTTCCGCATCTCCACAGATGCGATGATGATCTCCGGCTACGGCTATGCCAAGAGCGTGCCGGAGTGGCTGTTCCAGCAGTACGGGGTCCCGTATCAGGAGCGGTTCGATCAGGGCTATACGTTCAAGCTGCCGGATTACACCGATCCCGTCTTCATGCAAAAGCTGGAGACGTTCCTGACGGCGTTCGCCGACCGCTATCGCGACGATCCCCGGCTCGATATCGTCGATCTGCGCGGCTACGGCACCTGGGGCGAGTGGCATAGCGGCCATGACTTCGACAGCTACGCCGAGCGCATCGCGACGCTGCGGACGATCATCGACCATTGGTACGACGCCTGGGATGGCGACAAGATCCTCGCGCTCTCCAACTCGTACGAGTGGCGCAGCGAGATGACGCCTGCGGTGAACAACCCGACCTCCTACGAGGAGTATATGAGCTGGTCGGCCTTCGACCATGCGCTGACCAAGCCCAATCTGACGTTCCGCCGCGACGGAGCCGCCGGGGCGCTGCGCACGTACGACCGCCAGCTGCTCGACGAGTTTTTCCGCAGCAACCGCGCGCTGCCGCTGATCGCCGAGTTCTTCGGCGGCTACGGCTACTATGTCGGCAACGGCTCGGGCTACTCCCCGGACGCCGCGCTTGAGGAGGCGCTGGAGCTCCACCCGAACTTCATTACGATCATGGGCCATGACGGCGACTTCGGAGCTGCCGAGTTCTACGACGAGCGGCCCGATCTGATCGACGAGGGCAATCGGCGGATGGGCTACAGGCTCGTACTGAATCAGGCGGAGTACCCCTCGGCCGTCGAGGCGGGAGGCGCATTCGAGCTGCGGCAGCTCTGGTCCAATCTCGGCGTCGGCCGCAGCTATGTCAACTATCCGCTCAAGGTCTATCTGACCGACAGCAGCGGCAACACCGTCTGGAGCGGCACAGACGAGCAGTTCGAGATGACCGGCTTCGTCGCCGGCGAGGTATACGAGACCTTCTCGCGCTTCGAGCTGCCGACCTCGCTCGCGGCCGGGGACTACGACATCCGGGTGGCGCTGGTCGATGAGCAAGGCGATCCGGCGATCCGGCTGGCGATCGCAGGCGAGGATGCGCAGAAGCGCTACACGCTCGGCACGCTGACGGTAGCAGCTGGCACGGTCCTGCCGCCGGTCGACGATACGATCCGCGAGACGTTCGAGGGCGGCTCGTTCGCTGCCTCCGACTACGTGGGCGGCCATCAGAGCGTAGGCGTCGTCACGAGTCAGCCGGGCGAGGCGATCGGCGACGCTTACTCCGCCTATGGCAGCGCGGCGCAGACGCAGGACTGGACCGAGTTCCTGTACAGCGACACCGCCAAGCTAGCCCTGGAGCCATCGACCACCTACACGGTGTCCTTCCGCTACAAGGCGACGGCTCCGCCGGCAGCGGACGGCTTCTACTACTTCCTGGCGCGCACAGGCAGCGGCGGCTTCGCTCACGACAAGGGCTTCACGACGTGGCGCGACGACTCCGGCCGCGCCCGCACCAAGACCGTGACCTTCACGACGGACGCCGGCTTCCAGGACTACTATCTCATCTGGGGACTGCGCTCCGGCGGCGCGCTCGCGATCGACGATATCGTCGTCACGGCGCATCCTGCGGCAGCCTACGACTCCTTTGAGAGCGGCGACCTCGCCGCCTCCCGCTACGAGCTGGGCTCCAGCCAGACAGCAGGCAGCCTCAGTCTAGCCGGCGGGCTGCACGGCAGCTGGTCGGTCTCCTCGATCTCGGGCGACCGCAGCTTCCTGATCAGCCGCAAGAGCGCGCTCAAGCTGCAGCCGGATGCGGCCTATCTCGTCACCTTCCGGTGGCGGCCGCTCGCGACACCGCCAGGCGGCGCGTCGTTCCGCTTCGCCGCCGAGTCCAGGAAGTCAGGCGAGCCGCCGGCGTTCGTCCACCGTTGGTACGGCGTATCCGGCCAGGAGGGCGTATCCCGCTCGCTGATCGTACGCACCGACGGGTACCGCGACTACCGGCTCGTCTGGGGACTGAGCGGCGGCGACATCGCCATCGACGACATCAGCGTGATCCCGCTGTAGCTTCGCCTATAGGGACGGCACGCATACGACTGCGCCCATGCCGTCTTCGAGCATCACATCTCATCCACATGGAGGCATAGATCGATGACAATTACGACACGTACACGCCAAATGGCGGCGATCCTGGCTGCAGGCGCTCTGCTCCTCTCCAGCGCTTGCGCGACCAACAACGGCGGCAACACACCAGCTCCCTCGAACAGCGGCAATACCGGCGGTACAAGCGAACCGGCCGTCGCCGAGCAGGATACGAGCCCGCTCGGCAAGTACGATCCCCCGATCGAGGTATCGGTCGTCGGGACGACAGGTACCAATGTGCTGTTCGCCGAGGGCGAGAGCATCGACGACAACATTATGACGCAGAAGTATCTGGAGATCCTCGGCATCCAGTTCAAAAACGAATGGGTATCCGACGCTTCGCAAGCGACCGAAAAGCTCAATCTGGCGATCAACACAAACAATATCCCCGATGTGACGAAGGTCGATCTGAACCAGCTGAGCCGGATGATCGACCAGGACCAGCTGGCGGACCTGACGGAAGCCTACGAGACCTATGCCTCGCCCCTGCTGCGCAAGGCGCTCGAATACGGCGGCGGCTCGGGCTTCGCACCGGCTCGCAAGGACGGCAAAATCTACGGCTTGCCGGTGCCGAACGACTATTACGAAAACGTAGCGATCATGTACATCCGCAAGGACTGGCTCGACAAGCTGGGGCTGCAGCCGCCGAAGACAATTGACGAGCTCTACGACGTCGCGAAGGCCTTCGCCGAGCGCGATCCCGACGGCAACGGCAAGGCGGACACCTATGGCATGGCGCTGGACAACACGCTTGGTATGGGATTCGACGGCGTCGCCACCGCCTACCAAGCGTACCGCGCCACCTGGATCAAGGGCGATGACGGACAGCTCGCCTACGGCAGCATCCAGCCGGAGATGAAGGAAGCGCTAGCGAAGCTGCGCGAGCTGTACGCCGCCAAGGCGCTCGATCCCGAGTTCGGCGCCAAGGATTGGGGCAAAACGGCCGACGACATCGGCGCAGGCAAGGGCGGCATTTACTTCGGCGCGTTCTGGCAGCCGCTGTATCCGCTGCAGACGACGATGACGCATACGCCGGATTCCGACTGGAACGCCTACCCGATCCCGGCAGGGGCTGACGGCACGCTCGTACCGAAGCGACCGAACAATGTGTTCAGCTGGATCGCCGTCAGCAAGGATATGTCTCATCCGGAAGCAGCCGTCAAGGCGATGAACCTGTGGGCGGAGATGTGGATCGAGGGCGGACAGTACAACGACCTGTTCTACAAGGAGATCCAGGGCAGCGAGAAGTATACCGGCAAAGAGGTTCATCAATACGCCAAGCCTTACTTCTTTGACGATCCGGGCAAAAACATGGTGATCGGCCAGCAGTTCAAGGCGGCGGTCGATCAGCAGGACGGCTCGCTGGTCACGCATCCGGACGGCGTATGGAAATGGAAGGCTCACGAGAACAAGGAGCAAAACGGCTGGGCCTACTACAAGTACCTGCTCGAATCGGAGGGCGTGCTGGCGGGCTACGGCGACAGCTTCGTCCACGAGTCGTTCCTCGGCGCGCCGACGCCGACGATGGTGAAGCGGCAAGCGAGTCTGACCAAGCTCGAGACCGAGACGTTCACCAAGATCATCATGGGCAAGTCGGACATCGACGCCTTCGACAAATTCGTCAGCGACTGGAAGTCGCTCGGCGGCGACGACATCACGACCGAGGTCAACGCCTGGGCGGCTGCGCAATAGCGTAGCGTCGGAAAGTTTGTGCGTATGGCGCGGTCAAGGTGTTCCCGGGAAAAGCCCGGCTTTGCCATCAGCCAAGCCAACCATTCATAGCGGGAAGGCGCGGCCGGGCGGCCGCGCCATCCTGCCCCCCTATCCTGTTATGTGCGGAGGAACGTCATGAAAATTACGAAGAGGGACGCCGCGCTGTTCCATCTGCTGCTCGCGCCCGGCGTGCTTATCCTGCTGCTGTTCGCGTATCTGCCGATGTTCGGCATCGTCATCGCCTTCCAGAACTTCAATCCGTCCAAGGGCTTCATTCACTCCGAATGGGTCGGACTGGAGCATATTCGCTTCCTCTTCGAGCTGCCGGATACGATGGGTACGATACGCAATACGATCGAGATCTCGCTGATGAAAATTATCGCCGGGCTGATCGTGCCGGTCGTCTTCGCCTTGTTCCTGAACGAAGCGCGGGTCGTCTGGTTCAAACGAACGGTGCAAAGCCTCGTCTACCTGCCCCACTTCCTCTCCTGGGTCATCCTCGGAGGCATCCTGGTCGACGTGCTCTCGATCAACGGAGGCGCGTTTAATCAGCTGCTGACGACGATGGGGCTCCCGCCGATCTTCTTCTTCGGCGACGAGTTCTGGTTCCGGGTGATGATCATCGTCTCGGATGTGTGGAAGGAATTCGGCTTCTCCACCATCGTCTATCTGGCGGCGCTGACCGGCATCAATCCGGCGCTCTACGAGGCGGCGGCGATTGACGGCGCAACCCGCTGGCAACGGACGATCTTCATTACGATCCCCGGTATCCTGCCGGTAGTCGTGCTGATGTCGACGCTCAGTCTGGGCAATGTGCTGAACGCCGGCTTCGACCAGATTTTTAATTTGTACAATCCGATGGTTATCAGCTCGACCGATATTATCGACACGTACATCTACCGGATGGGTCTCATCCAGGCGCAATATGGTCTGGCAACCGCGATCGGCCTGATCAAATCGGTGATCGGCTTCGCCCTGATCGTCCTGTCGTACCGACTGGCCAGCAAGTATGCCAATTACCGTATTTTCTAGTGCAACGAACATCTCTACGGATCGGGGGTCATATCATGCACGGACGGCTGCGCAAGCTCCAGCCCTTCGATATCTTCAACACTATCGGCCTCGCCCTCGTCTCGCTGCTCTGCCTCCTGCCCATCTGGCATATAGCGATGGTGTCGCTGAGCGGCGAGGGACCGGCCTCCCAGTTCACGGTCAGCCTGCTGCCGGTCGAGTTCAGCGTGAGCGCCTACGGCACGATCCTGGCGCTCGGCAAGTTCTGGGACGCCTTTGGCATGTCGGTCATACGGGTAGCCGTCGGCGGCGCGCTTAACTTCATCCTGACGGTCATCATGGCGTATCCGCTATCCAAGGAGAGCGACTACTTCCGCGGCCGCAACGTCTATATCTGGTTCCTCGTGTTCACGATGCTGTTCAGCGGCGGCCTCATCCCGATGTACATGATCATCAACGAGCTGAATCTGATCGACACGATCTGGGCGCTCGTGCTGCCCGGCGCGGTACCGGTGTTCAACGTCATCCTGATGATCAACTTCATGCGGCAGCTGCCCAAAGCGCTCGAGGAGGCGGCGCTCGTCGACGGCGCGCCCCAGCTCGCCATCATGACGCGCATCTTCATCCCGCTGTCGATGCCTGTCATCGCGACAGTAACGCTGTTCAGCGTCGTCGGTCACTGGAACGCCTGGTTCGACGGCCTGATCTTCATGAACGACACCGCCAACTACCCGCTGCAGACGTATCTGCACGTCGTGCTGGCCTCGCGTAATCTGATCAATGCCGACCAGCAGACCGTGATGGCGTCGCTGACGAACCGGACGACCCTATCGGCGCAGATCATCCTGGCCTCGCTGCCGATCCTGATCGTCTACCCGTTCCTGCAGCGCTACTTTATCCACGGTATCGTGATGGGCTCAGTCAAAGAATAGGAGAGAAACAGATGAAAACCATATGCGTTATCGGAAGCTTGAACATCGATCTCGTCGCCGCGGTGGAGCGCTTCCCACTGCCCGGCGAGACGCTGACCTCGGTCGGCTACACGACCTTCTTTGGCGGCAAGGGTGGCAATCAGGCGATCGCGCTCGGCAAGCTGGGCGCCAATGTGCGCATGGTCGGCAAGGTCGGCGACGATATCCACGGCAGCGACTATATCCGCCATCTGCGGATGAACGGCGTCGATACGACAGGCATCCGGCAGGCGCCGGGCGCCGCTACAGGGACGGCGATGATCCTCGTCGATCCGCAAGGGGAAAAACAGATCATCATCTCGCCCGGAGCGAACGGGCTGCTGAGCACCGCCGATATCGACGAGCACTGGGCGTATATGATGGAAGCCGATCTGTTCCTGTTCCAGCTGGAGGTACCGATCGCTACGGTCGCCTATGCGATGAAGCGGCTGAAGGGAGCCGGCAAGACCGTCATCCTCGACCCCGCGCCGGCCTCGCAGCTGCCGGACGCGCTGTTCGGCTATGTCGATTACATGACGCCCAACGAAACCGAGATTCGCTACTACGCAGGCCGCCATCAGGCGTACAAGCTGCAGCTCAAGGAAGCAGCGGGCGTGCTGCTGCGCAAGGGCGTCGACACGATCGTCGCCAAGGCCGGCGCGGAGGGCGCTTACTATATCCGGGGGATCGATCTTGAGCATATCGCGGCCTTCCCTTCAGACCCCGTCGATACGACAGGCGCCGGAGATTGCTTCAACGCGGGCTTCGCCTATGCCCTCGCTACCGGCAGCAGCCCGGAGGCGGCGGTACGCATCGGCAACGCCGTCGGCGCACTGGCGATCCGACAGGTCGGAGCGCAGTCGGCGATGCCGAGCAAGAGCGAGCTCGACGCCTTCCTGCGGCAGCACGCCGAGCAGGAGCAGGATCATAGCCACCATAGCCATCCCACAGTAACGGAAGGAGCATAATCTGATGAACACAAATCTAACTCCAGCCTTCTACGAGCCGGGCCCGACGCCCGTCCCGGTCATCCTGGACACCGACATCGGCCCGGACTGTGACGACGCCGGAGCCGTCGCCGTCCTCCACGCGCTGCAGACGGAGGGACGTCTGCAGGCGCTCGCCATGTTGCACTGCACGTCCAGCCGATGGGGCGCTGGCTGTCTCGACGCGCTTAATGTCTACTATGGGCGCGGCGACATCCCGGTCGGCACATTGCCGACGGGCGGCTTCCTCGACGACGACAGCCGTTATGCCAAGTACAATCGACTGCTGGCGACCTCGCCGGCCAGCCGCTATCCAGACGGCACGGGCGTGCCGGATGCGCCGACGCTGTATCGCCAGACGCTAGCTCAGGCAGAGGACGACAGCGTCGTCGTCATCGCGATCGGCCCGCTGATCAATCTGATGCAGCTGCTACAGACCGGGCCTGATGCGTACTCGCCGCTGGATGGCGTCTCTCTCGTCGCCCGCAAGGCGCGGCACCTGGTCGTCATGGGCGGCTATCTGCCGAAGGGCAAGGAGTGGAACTTCGAGATGCATCCCGAGGCGGCAGCCGTCGTCTGCGAGCAATGGCCGACGCCGATCACCTACACGGGCTACGAGATCGGCCTGGCCGTCCAGACAGGGGCGCGACTGCTGCGCGAAGCGCCGCCGGAGCATCCGGTGCGGAGCAGCTACGCAGCCTACCTCGGCGATACGCCGACGCGGCCGAGCTGGGATCTGACTGCCGTCCTGTATGCCGCCTGCGGGGCCGCGCCCTACTGGGACCTGGCGCGTGGACGGATGGTCGTCGACACCTTCGACGGGTCCAATCGCTGGATCGACGATCCGCAAGGCCCGCATGCCTACCTGCGCGAGCGAATGGACCCTGCGGCAGTAGCCGAGCTGCTCGACGAGCTGATGACGCGGCTGCCGTAGTTGAGCTACTCGACGAGCTGTGGCGCGAATAGAGGTATTATTGCAGTTAAGCTATGCCAGGCCTAGTTACGCGCACCCCATAGATCGTCGAAGAAGCCTCCGTCCCGGTTTCAGGGGAGAGGCTTCTTTCAGTTGTTACTATGATTATTCAGAGCAGTTACTCGCGCTTGCCATCTCTAGGAACTCCAGCCGATTGCCGAATGGGTCGTTGGTATAGAAGCGCTTGACGCCCTCCTCCGCTCTTGCTTCATCATCGATGACTTCGATCTGATGACGCAGCAGATGCGCGCGCAGTTCGTCCAGGCTCTGCACATGAAAGGCAGGGTGGGCTTTTGCAGCAGGTACAAACTCGTGTTGGACGCCGATGTGCACCTGGTGAGCGCCGCATCGGAACCATACGCCGCCACGCTTTTGCAGCATAGCAGGCTTGGGGATCTCAGGCCAGCCCAATACTGTATGGAAAAACAATCGCGCCTCCGCCTCGCAGCCCGCCGGAGCCGCTAGTTGCACATGATCCAGACCATAGAACCGATAAGGCATGTCGTCACCCTCCCAATGTTTTAGTTTCGTTGTATGGAACTAAGTTTCATTTTATTACTTACATTGTAACGCGAAGCTTTCCAAAGATCCAGCTTTTTCAAAAAAGGGACGCTCTGGAGCAGCCCTCATCTATGTGAATGTCGTACTGTTTATGAACTTAGCGTGTTGTCTTATCAGGCTCTGGTATGTATAATGAACGTATAGCAGTGGTATTTAAAATACCGTTTTTACATGCAGCAACTGCCTGCCTGTCATATCTTCTATGACAGACGGGTACAATAAAAAGTAGCCGTGATGCGGGAACATCACGACTACTCTCGACAAAGTTCAGGTGGGCAACCACGGCGAGCTTTAATCTTTGCAGAGAAAAACCACCGGGTAAGTAGCCAACCTATCGCCGGTGGTTTTTCTTGTCTTTGCGCACGTTTTTATTATTTTTCTTGCCGCCAACGATCGTCTTAAGGCCAGCAAAAATGCCAACCACTTTTAGCAGCACGTCCAATAATTTCACAAGCAAGCAAAAACGACTCCGTCGTCATTTTATGACGGGAGAAGCTTTGTCGGAGATTTAGAAGCCCATTTATAAACGTGAAACAATTAAATTCTTATAAATCAAGTCAAGTGACACAGCGTCACCCCCTTTCGGGCAGCTCCGCCATGTCTCCCACCGGTCACAATGTCCTATCCAGTATAGCAGGTTTCATTATGGCCTGGAAGATCTAACCTTTCATGTAAATCCATTGCGTGAAATACCTCAGTACACCACTAATGGCGCTTTTCTCTGTTGGGAGACACAAACCGCTTCAGACGTAAACCAGCCCCGGCGCAAAACGCCGGGGCTGTCACTCTTAAAACCTCGCAATAGAGTTAAAAGAGAGGCCTGCCTCTCTACACAAAATCAAGCCACCCAAAATGCCGAGGCACATGGTAATCGACTGCGCCTGTCGGCGACCAGGCCCAATAATGCCGCTGACCGTCAGGCTCCGCGTCGATGCGGTACGCGTTCCAGCGCCAGGATGTGCCGCGTGTCGGCGGTGTGGCGAAGTTCGCGAACGGGACACCGATGATATAGACGCGTACAGACGCCTCCTCTGCGCACGACGTATACAGCCCCTCCGCATCCCAAGCGGTGTCGACGCTGATCGATCCCTGGCCGTCATTGTCGATGATCGCGTCGAAGATCACGCCGCGCGGGCTCAGCTCGAGCTCGAGGTAGCGCGCACCCGCGCCGGACTCGTCGAGGAACACCTCGACCACATCCTCCTCGTAGATCGGATCGTCCCGCTGCTCCATCGTCGCTACGATGTGATCGTCCTCGCACTCAAACCGGAACCATACCGCGTCGTCCGACCAGCATGCCTTGACTTGCGTAGCCAGACGCGGGTTGCTGCCATCCACCGTATCCACCAGCGGTACGGGCGGCAAGGCCGCCCATTGCGACACGGTCGGCTCTCCCTGTACATAGTTGCAGTTGTAACGGATGCTAACTCCTCCTTCGTTCATCAGAACGGAATGCGGGCGCTGTGGATCTTATAGCTATGCTCGCCCGCCCACTGCACCAGACCGCTCCATAACCGCTCGCAGGCGGATACGATAGCCGCAGGCTCGGACAGCTCGCCGAACATGACCATCCGTATCACCTCATCGAGCCCCTCGGGGCGATCCGGCAGCTGCGACGCCTCCGGCAGCACCATTGCGCCCGTCGAGAAGCGCGTCCGATGATGCAAGCCGACCAGCATGGCCCCATACTGGGCGAACTCCATCGCCAGATAAGGCAAGTAGGTGGCCGGACCATGATAGTGAGCATTGCGAAGCTTGCCGATGAATTCGTACATCTCACCCACCAGAACTGCCTCGATCACTGCCTTGAACTGCTGCGGCGTCGGCGACTCGGCAGCGGCTAGCAGTCTGGGGAAGAAGCTGTGCGGATCATACAGGCGTAGCTGAGCAAAATACGGTCCATGCGTGAGCGGCCAATCTCCCTCGACTGTTGCAGCCATATCCAGCAGCAGGTCGGCGCGCAGGACGTTAACCTCCGCCTTCCACGGGCCTGCCGACCACTCGTAGCTGAAGTCGACGGGCTCATCCGTCTCGCTAAGGACGCAGAGCATCTCGATGTCGGAGAACGGACCGTCGGTCCCTCTGGCGATCGATCCGTAGACGCCGATAGCGAGGATGCGCTCGCCGTATACCTCATGTAGTCTCGCAGCGATGTCATGGCAGATTTGCAGTCTTTCCTGTCGTGATTGGGTTACCGGTCCATTCGTAGGCATATGCGTACATCTCCCTTGGTTTAGGCTTGGGGTGACTAACGACCATACCTGCGAATGGAGGAGCACGGGCTTAACGAGGCACTTTGGCTGGCTGCATCGGGCTTTCCTCCTCAGCATTATTAATAAGATTGTACAGCACCTGCGTCACAGGCGCAAAGGTCCAAAGGCAGCTCGCGTCCTGCCCCGGCAAATCGCTACCTGAGCCGCGAGAGAGCGTCCAGCCGAGCGGAACGACCAGTCATTCACTCCGCAGCCGCTCACTCCGCATCGACGAAGAACAGCACCGTTCCGTAGTAGGTCATGAACCGCTTGTAATCCTCGTTGCTCTCCATCATGACGATGCTCGGAAAAGCATTGACCTTAGCCTCCCTCAGCGTGCCCAGCAGCTCGCGCTGCTCCGGGCAGTAAAACTTCCCGCCGCTGTAGGAGATGAGGAGCGGCGGATGCTCGGAGCGATCCCTGACATCGCTTGTCCGTCGCTCCGCCTCTGCCGTCTCTTGCTCGCGCTGGATCAGTCGGATCGGGAACTTGACGACCCCGACATAGCTCGCCCAAGACATCTCAACCTCGAGCGGGGCGGGGGCTGACAGGGTGAGTGAATGGCAGCATTCGACCCATTCCTCCAGCAGCCCTGCCCGGGCATAGTCGACCGCCGAAGCCACTGTCGGCGCATAGGTCAGATGTTGCTCGCTCTTTTTGGCGTAGACGATTTTTTTGATCGAATCGAGCGAGAGACAGTACTGGTCCGCCAGCTCCGATACCGTCATCCCGTGGGCATACTTGTTGCGGATCATCCGGTTGCGCCGGATCAGCTGCTCCCGGTAGCCCGAGGCCTCGCCCCATGCCTTTTTGTCGGCTCCCTTGGGGATATACAGCAGCTTGCCTGCCGCATACTGCTGCACCTCCCGCAAGAGCGCTTCGGGCAGGATGTCGCCCGCGTTCTCGTATTTCATCGGATCACCTTCTATGTGAGCATCCTCACTTATAATGCGTCGCGAACAACCTCTTATAGCGCGTCCAGTCGACCCTTCAGCTCGCGCATCGAGACCATGATCGAAGCGCAGGACTCCTCGTCATCGATGGAGGCATGCCAGCGCAGCGTATCCAGACCTTTGTAATAGCCCATGCACAGGAAGCGCTCGCGGAAGTCCGGGATGTCGATCCCCCGCCGCCGCGCATAGGCGTGCAGACGCTCCGGGATGAGCAGATACGGCTTGTTGAGATCCATGATGACGAAGTCCAGCAGGCCGTCCGCGATCCCGGAGCGGCTCCAGTCCGGGAATCCGATCTTCGACTTGCCGTCCGTCCTCATATGCACAAAGAAGGTGTTGTTGTACACCAGGTAGCGGCGCCCCTCGCAGTAGGGGATCAACGGCAGCATCTCCGCATAATAATGCTCGAAAAACGAACGGTCCAGCACCGTCGTCTCGAACAGCTCCCGCCAGTTGTACCAGTACCCCTCGCGATCCTCGGCAAAGGTATCCGTCAGATAGGTCCGGCAATCCGCATACCTCGTCCGGCAGTCCTCATCGAACTCCCCGTACCCCTCCATGCCGGACAGGTCGGACTGGTGTATGCTCATAATCTTGTCGAAAAACAGCTCATGCATTGCTGCGAATTGATCCGGACTCAGCTCGTCGGCGACAAATCCGGTCGGCGTCATATCGACCTCGCCAGACAGCAGCGCCTTGATCATCGTGTCTTTACTCATCGTACATCGCTCCATTCTCTTGGCAGCCTCCTGCCATGATACTCAGATGCGCATCTGATTCACCCTGAGGATACCACGAGCCGTGTTGCCGTTATAGACCGCGATCAAGTATAGCGAAGATTACACTGTGGCGGGGACTGCGTCAGCAGGCGACGGAGAGCCGCTTCCACCGCGAACTATACCTGCCGTATATGCTGTCGATCATCATACAACTTGTGTGCTGACAGCGACGGGCAAGATCGCGTAAAGTGAATAGCGTACGATTAATTCATGAATGGTGGTGCAAAAGGATGCGTCATGTCGTGGACCAATTCGCCGCCTACCCGGGCGAGCATTGCGAGACAACCGCAATCGGCAATCTGCTCCAGCACAACGGTATCCGGCTCTCCGAACCGTTGCTGTTTGGACTGGGGCATGGACTCGGCTTTATCTACTGGGATGCCAAGAATATGGAGATCCCCTTCGTCGGAGGAAGGGTCAAGCCCGACCTGCTGACAGAAAATCTCGCTGCGCGGCTAGGTCTGACCGTCCATGTCCAGGAGACATCGTCTGCGGACAAGGCTTGGCAGCAGGTGCAGCGGCATATCGAGCGCGGGGTGCCGGTTGGCCTGAAGCTGGATTGCTACGATCTGGATTACTTCACGAGCAAGGTGCACTTCGCCGGGCATTATGCCGTGCTGTATGGCTATGACGAACAATATGCATACATGGCAGATACGAGCCAACAGGGCGGCCTCGTCCAGACGCGGCTGTCCAGCCTGGCCTTGGCGAGAGGCGCCAAGGGGCCGATGAGCTCGCGCAATCGCTCCTTTACGGTAGAGCCGCCTGACACGCTGCCGCCGCTCGGCCCCGCCATGCGGGCAGCGCTGACGGCTAATGCACAGGACTACCTGCATCCGAAAATACGGAATATCGGCTACAAAGGGATCGCCAAGCTGAGCAAAGAGATCCTCGCCTGGCCGGATCGCCTGCGCGATCCGCAGCATGAGCTGTGCCTGATCGCCAGCCTGATGGAGCGGGGCGGCACGGGGGGAGCGCTGTTCCGCAACCTGTATCGGGACTTCCTCCACGCCTGCGCCGAGGAGCTCGGCGAGACGTCCGTCGAGCAAGCCTATCGCGCCTTCGTCGAGATCGCGCCGCTCTGGGTGAGCGTCTCCGATGCGATCGACCGCGCCGGCAGGACGGGCGAGCTGCAGGAGCTGGGACAAGCCTCCAAGCTGCTCCTCGAACTTGCGGACCGGGAGCGGACAGCGATGACGCTGCTCCTCTGAGGCGCGACGGCTTGATGCGTACAACCTTTCCGCCCGCAGCTCACGGCTGCAGGCGGAGACGGCTCAGACTGGGGCAGATCGATAATCCAGTCGCCAGCTTCGCGTCTGCTCTAGTCATAAGCGGAGCTGCCGTCCTTGGCGTGGACAAACTCGCCCGGCGACGCTGCGCGTCCCGTCCAATCGACATACACCGTATACGTCTCGTCCTCTACCTGATACAACGGGACGAACTGCGCCTGACGACCCTCGTCGTCCGTAACGGTATAGCATAGCCGCTCCGTCGGGGAGCGTACGAAGCGCTCGGCGAGATGATGCTCGGCAATGCCTGTGAGCGCAGGGGGTCCCCCCACCAGAGCGAGCAGCACTTGGCCATACTTCACAGCCGCCATACCCTCGGCTCCCGGCAGCGGCGCCAGCGAGAGCCGCGAAGCGATCTCGATGTCGATCGTATCGCCGCTGCGGAAGAGCCGCTCCACGACGACCAGGCCGCCCACCTCCCGCGCTGCGACAGGCTCTCCGTTGACCCAGAGCCGCTCCACGGCCGACGCCTTGAACATCAGCGCCAGCTCCACAGGCTCGGCCGCCTCGATCGCCAGGCTCGCCGTCGGCGTATTCGGATAGGTGGTCGTCAGCTCGATCCTGACGCGCTTCTCCTCCCAGACCGCCTTCGAGGCGATAAAGGCGTTCAACAACAGCGCGTCCCCGTGGCGGAACCAGATGTTTTTCTGCAGTTCGCTCATCGCCTCGACGCCCGACCCGGTGCAGCACCAGAAGGAATCGTACGGCTCGCTGAACTTCTTGACGACGCCTTGTCCCATCGGCTGATGATACTGTGAGAGCCCGGTCCTTGCGCTGGCGCTGTTCAGAACGGCGTTGTACTTCAGCGATTCCAGGTGATCCAGATACGCCGTATCCACAGACCACACGAGCAGCCGCTCGACGATTCGCTCCGCATTATGGGCGCAGCAGCTCTCGCTCTCTCCGCCAGTCAACGCATCGCCCAGTTGTCCGCTCCCGCCCCAATGCTCCGACTTCTCGGAGACTCCCCCCGCTATGTAAGCGGTTGCCCTGGAGCTGCTGTTGCCGTTGGCAAACGTCCTTGCTTGCAGATACGTGTAGAAGTGCAGCGCCGCGTCCTTGTAGCGCTGCTCCCCACCGATACGGTGCCGGTGCATAGCAGCGAGCACGAGCGGCAGATGCGTATTGGCATGAAGATCCTCCAGCACGTCCCGGCCATCGGCGAGCGGACCGAGGAAGTAGTCGCGATCGAACAGCTGTGCCAGCTCCAACAGCTCGGTCTCGCCGCTCAGCTCGTACAACGTATACAGCGTATCGCCGATGCCGCCGAATTCATTGGCCGGATTGACCTTGGTACAGCGCAGGATGCCGTCGATCTTCCACGCGGACAGTCTCGCGAAGCGGCGATGGATGTAGCGGGCCAGCCCAACGGCAAGAGGCAATGCCTGCGGATGGCCAACGTAGACATGACCATCGGCCAGTCCTTGCAAAATCTTGTGCAGCGTATAATACGGCGCCCAAACGTTGCGATCCTCTTCAACCTCCAGCACATCTAGGGCGGATTCCTCGAACGCGCTCAAATATCCGTCGGGTCGGGCGCACGCCGCCATCGCATCGATGACCTCGCACGCTCGGGTCCGCAGCGTCTCGTCCCCATCAGCATAGGCGAATCTGGAGCAGGCGGACAGGAAGTGCCCGACAAAATGCCCTCGCAATCCGCAGTCCTCGGCCTCCCAGCCTCCCAGCGGCCGGGCCGACGATGACAACCCCGCACGGCATCTAAATGTATGCATCAGACGGTCTACATCAAACGCCGCCAAATACCTGCGAACAAGCTCGCGGCGAGGGGCAAACGCGTCGTCGGTCAGTTGCACTTCATCCAGTCTCATCGAAGTAACCACTACAAACACCTCTCTCTTGGTGTGAGCGACACGCAACCTGCGTGCCGAGCTCCGGGTATACGTCTAGCAATAGCACAGCATACGCAGAAAAACAATACCCCATTCATTGCGCACAGATCAGTCCGGCTGCTATGATCCTGCCGGCGTCCTGATCGGCGTAATGAGATAGAGCAAGGACGCCGACTGCGGCGCCGGCACGATGACCAGCGGTCGCGAGTGGCCCGTGTACCGCACTCTGACCTGCTCGCTATCGCTGTGCCGCAGCAGCTCGAAGAGCAGCTTGCCGTTGAGCGATAAGTCGAACGCTTCGCCCTCTGTCGACAGGGCCGGCAGTCGCTGCTCCATATCCCCGACCTCCGCCGTGCGCGCCAGCAGCGTCAAGCCTTTGTCCGTAGCTGTCAGCCGAATGACGCTGCCCTCTCCCAGTACGGATGCGCACTCGATAGCGGACAACAGCCGACGAGTGTCGACGATGATCTCGCTCCTATACGAGGACGGGATCACATGCTCCAGCGACGGGAACACCCCCTCGATCAGTGCCGACTCGACCTGCAAGCCCGGCATGCGGAAGCATATGCGGCTTGGGCTGAGCCGCAGCTCCGTCTCGCCTTCGCAAAGCAGTAGCCGGGACAGCTCATGCAGATGTCTGGCCGGGACGATCCCCTCCATGCGAGAGTATCGCTGTCCCTCCAGGCGGAGCGTCCGCGATGCAAGGCGGATGCCGTCGGAAGCAGCGAGGCGCAGCGCATCTCCCTCGCACACGAGAGAGACGCCTGTCAGCACAGGACGCTGCTCCGACGCGGACGCTGCCATCGCTACCTGGTCGATCGCCGACTTCAATCGCAGGTTATCGATGACGATCGTCGTATCGGCATAGCCCGCGCCTCCATCGCCCGGATATTCGCTCGCCTCCATGCCGCATAGCCGGATACGCGCCGTGCCGGAGGACACCGTGACGAGGCCCGGCTCTCGCTGCTCGAGGACGAGGAGATCGCCATCAAGCTTGCGCAGCAGCTCATATCCATATCGCGCAGGCAGCACGGCAGTCCCGGGGCGGCGCACGACGACTGCCTGATCGGCCACCGGCAGCTCGCATGCGATGGTCAGACTCGTGCTGGAGGCCATCAGTTGGAGGCCGTCTGGCCGCGCGCAGAGGCGGACGCCCTGCAGGATCGGCAGCGGGGCATTAGCCGCCACGGCACGCATCGCCTGCTGCCATGCGCGCAGCAGCAGCTCCCGGCTGATCTCTACCAGCATACCCCTCACCTGCCCCCGTCTCGAGGATCGCCTACACTTGCCTCCAATAGCTGACGAATCGCCTCGGAGCGGGAGATGCCAGCCTCTTGAGACAACGTCTCGATCGTATCCCACAGCGCCTCCGGCAACGTCAGCGACACCTTCCTTGTGATGCCGATGCGCTTGCGCCCCGCGCCTTCGCGCAGTCCGCCCCTGGCGAAGACGAAGCCCAACTGACCCTCTTTATTGGATACTCCCACCTTGACTTGATCTGAAGACAATGACCAGACCTCCCATTTGATTAAAGTAACTAATTTCAATAAACTCTAATTTCAGCATATCATGCCCATCTGCCGATGACAATAGCTGGAATACCCGTGACTCATTATCGCTTGATAGCCAGCCTGTCCATTTACGCACCCTCCGCTCGAGCGACTACAGACATTGCAACCTCACAGTCTCCCCTATCGTTTATTGGTATATATAGGGCAAAGCGTGCCTGGCAAAGCAGACAGTTGAAAAATTCCGAAGAGGCACGGAATCGAATCTGCAGAAAATTCAGGAGGAAATTAACATGAACAAGAAACTTCTCATAGCCGCCTTATGCCTTATGCTCGCAGGCTGCGCAACCAACGAGACCAGCGAACCGACATCGATGCCCGCGCCATCTCCAAGCAACGGAGCCAATGCTGCCACGCCGCCTGCCAACGAGACAGCCAACGAGCAGACGAACGAAGCTTCGCTGGCGGAGCCTCCCGCGACGGCCACGCCGTCTGTCATGTCGACGGAGCAGCTCAGCCGTGCATTCGGCTTCGCCAATGAAGAGGGCACCAAGCTCATGACCACGTATCAGGAGATCCCTTATACGGTCGAGGAGCTGAAGAAGCTGAATACGGCCGTTGGGGTCAATGGCCAGGTGCTCTCCGTCCGCTACGAGACCGAGCAACAGGCAGACGATCAGGATAACGGAAGGCAGAATGCCTACAACTTCGCCCATATGCCAGGTCATGTGTTCGAAGTCGTCGGTGGCGGAGCCATGAGCAACGAAAGCTACTACCTGGTTAAGGATGACGAGTTCGACACGACAAGCATGCTGGAGCTGAAGCCTGTGACCGAAATAAGGGCAATCGACGACGCTAAGCTGCTGGAAGCGATAGCCGCCGCCCATTCCGGCAGAGCAGTCCATCAAGGCTGGCAGATCGCCGAAGTCTCCGATCCGACCGCCGCCGGCGACGCGGCAGCGCCGAAGCAGCTTTATGTCGTGCAATTCGAGCGGCAAGGCGATTCCATGCTGGCGAGCCTCATCATGAAGGAAGGGGAACAGCTTATCGCAATCGACTATCCGGCCGAGTATGACGAGAATTCCACCTGGCATGTAGATGACGGCGGACAAGTATATCCCGATCAATTCTCGTTCCTGTTCGCAGCCAGAGGCGAGACGGGCCTCATACTTGGCTTGAAATGGCTCAGCGCCGAGGGAGAAGGCATCACCTTCCTGAATCAGTCCGGCTCTCAGTTTGTCGCCTTGCCGGACATTAGTTCCGGCAGATACATGTCGCCGGTATGAGCCCGGCGCAGTCTGGTTGACATCCACCGAGATACGAAGTAAAGTATTTACTTAATCCAAGACTCGGAGGTTCCACCATGGCTACCGTCAAGCAAATCGCCGAAATGCTCGGTCTCTCCAACGCTACTGTCTCAAGGGTGCTGAACCACGACCCCAAGCTGTCGGTCAGCGAACAGACCCGGGCCGCCATCCTCAAGGCTGCCGAAGAGACGGGCTACAAGAAGAAAAAAATCAATCCGAAGATCGACAATATCGCTCTGCTCTATTGGGTCGACGAGGGGGAGCAGCTCGATAATGTGTTCTCCGAGTCGATCCGCAGCGAGGTGCTCGAGCAAGCCCGGAGCCGCAATATGGAAGTCGTCCAATACGAGAAACAGGCCGGCATCGCCGCCGTCAACGGCGACATCACGGCGTTTATCGCGATCGGCTGGTTCGACATGGCGGAGATCGAGCATCTCAAGCAGATTACCACCAAGGGCGTATTCATCAATACGAACCCCGATGAAAGTCTGTTCGACAGCGTGCAGGCCAACCAGGAGTCGATGGTCAGACAGATCGTCGATTACTATGTGCAGAAAGGCCATACGCGCATCGGCTTCATCGGCGGACCCGACTACGAGATGACGACCCGCAAGCCGCTGATGGACGTACGCGAGTGGTCCTTCCGTCAGACGATGTCCTACTACAACCTGTTGGACGAGGAACGTATCTTTATCGCCGACCGCTTCACCGTAAAGGAGGGCTACCGGATCGGCCTTCAGGCGATCGAGCAGCTCGGCGAGGCGATGCCGACGGCCTTTTGCGTCGCCAGCGACGCGCTCGCGATCGGCGCTCTGCAAGCCTTCAACGAGCAGAAGTGGGAGATTCCGGAGCAGGTGGCTTTTTTCAGCATCCACGACATCGGCATCGCCCAGTATGTGTCGCCGCCGCTGACGACGTTTCACATCGACATCTCGATCATCTGCAGCTCTGCCCTCGACTTGCTGCGGGAGCGCGTGCTCCACAATCGGACGACGACCAAGTCGGTCTATATTAACGGCACGCCGGTCTTTCGCAAGAGCTGCTGACGCCGCTCGCCGGGGGCGGTTACGTCTCCCAACCGCGCTCCGGTGGTACAGCACTCACCTAATCGAGCGTGCCGACTATATTTCTAGCGCTACAGCTCCGATTGACGCCACCGCTGGCGCTCTAACGATAGTTTCCGCAGACCATTCGCCTTTTCCCCCAGTCAATTGCCTTAGACTCTGTCTACATCTTCGTTCACTTCCCCTCTAGCTATGCAAAAGTGGAGTGATACAGCCTTCATCGCCAAACAAAGCGCCGTAGCCGTCGTTACTGTAACGCTCGCCACGGCGCCTATTTGCCGTTTTTTGCGTGCGTGAATATCGTAACGCGGTGGCGAGCGTAAGAATGAAAACCCCTGTATTTTCGACCAAATAAGGCCGAGCGCGAGCGTTAGGATGAGGTGCCCCAGCGGTTTCCTTTATCCGGTAGGATGACTTTGCTCTTTTGCCAGCCTCATTCTAGAAAGCGCTATCTTTTTTCGTTGACAGCTTTTTTGAGGGTGTGCTAAAATGTCGTTAAGTAAATAATTTACTTATAATAAAATAAATAATTTATTCAAAGGGTGAGGGAATGACGTTTTTCAAAGGCGTGGACATCTCGATACAACAGGAGATCGAACAATTAGGGGCAAAATATTATGATCAGGGCAAGGAAGGCGATGCGGTGCAGATCCTGGCAGGCTATGGGGTCAATGCGGCGCGCCTCCGACTCTGGCATCATCCATACGACGAGAGCGGGCAGCCGTATGGCGGCGGGACCAACGATCTGGCGGCAACAATCGCGCTCGCCCGGCGCACAGTGCAGCAAGGCATGCAATTCATGCTGGATATGCACTACAGCGACTTCTGGGCGGACCCGACGACACAGGTGAAGCCCAAAGCTTGGCGGGATCTGACCGGGACTGCGCTCGAGGACGCCGTATACCGGCACACCTACGATACGTTGCAGGCGCTCGTCGCGCAGGGTCTGGCGCCAGAGCTGATCCAGATCGGCAACGAGATCACGAACGGCCTGCTCTGGCCCGACGGCAGCACGGACAACCGCGAAGCGATGATCCGACTGCTCGCGGCCGGCGTCCAGGCGGCCAAGGATTGTCAGCCTGAGATCCGTACGGTTATCCATCTCGACTGGGGCGGGGACAATGAACTGTACCGCCGCTGGTTCGACCCGATCGCAGAGGCGGGACTGGACTACGATATCATCGGTCTGTCCTACTACCCTTTCTGGCACGGCACGATGGAGCAGCTCCGTCACAACATGAACGATATCTCCGCTCGCTACGACAAGGACGTCCTGATCGCCGAGACCGCCTTTCCGTTCACGACGGAGCAGATCGCCAGCGAGACGATGATCTTCACCGCGGAGCATGCGGATACAGTGCCTTATACGATCGACCCGCAGGGCCAGCGCGACTACATGGTCGAGCTGATGCAGACGATCCAGGCCGTCGAGGGCGGGCGCGGTCTTGGCTTCTTCTACTGGGAGCCGACCTGGGCCAATCTGCGGTCTGCCTGCTGGGCGGCCGAGCCAGGCACTCGCTATCTGAGTAAGGACAACAACGTCGCCAACGTCTGGGCCAATCTGGCCTTGTTCGACCTGGAGGGCCATGCGCTGCCTGCGCTGCAAGCCATCCGCGAGTTCAAATAACAACATACAGGGGGATACGCCATGAACAGAACACTTCGCATCAGTCTTGCACTGGCGGCGCTGCTCGCCGTCCTGTCCGGCTGCGGC
>Ga0160464_100128_pt1 | contig 85878 bp, 51 predicted proteins | sample HID1971I_E11MG_FD_108275 | JGI IMG/M metagenome (GOLD analysis project Ga0160464, IMG submission 108275) | Enriched millipede-associated microbial communities from UW Madison campus, WI, USA - HID1971I_E11 MG | ecosystem: Host-associated > Arthropoda: Insects > Digestive system > Unclassified ...
ACTCCTCTTCGCTGTGGACAGCTGTCCAACGCTGGAGACTTACTCTTGAACTCCAGTGCTACTCTACCTTTTCTAACTAATTGTTGAATGGTTGGCATTGTTCCTTTTTTGTTTTCTATTTAATTTTAAAACTATACCCCTCAATAAGGGACTGCAAAGGTAAGACAATTCATTTTATAAATCAAGAGGTTAACTAAAATTTCCTTCACAAACAAGGTAATTCTTTAAAAAACCATCCTTTCAGTAAATGAATGGTGAGTCAATGATATTTTAATTGAGTTATGATTCAGGAACCTCCAGCTTTTCACTGACTTTCCAGCTACACGATCCTTCACAAGATTAATCCTTCTTCACACATTCTACACACCTCCTTCACACCAAAGCCACAAACAGGTACCTTTTTGTGAAGAAAGTGTGAGCAATGTGTGTGCCATGTGAGGACACGCCCTTCACCAGATACGAGTTTGTATAGAGGTCGTACTTAACCAGGCAAATTCTAAATATAAAGAAATTATTTTATATTAGCTACAACTAACAAACTTATTAGATCATAAATAATGGGCAGGATTAAAAAAGGAATTCTAGGCGGATTCTCAGGAAAAGTCGCTACGGTAGTTGGCGCAAGCTGGCTAGGCATAGATTATATGCGGGGTTTACCTAATATTAGCGGCGCTCCTGCATCTGAAGAGCAACTGGCGCAACGAAATAAAATGGCTTTATTACGGGGATTTTTATTGGGATTAAAAAGTATTATTGGCAGGTGCGTTCAAAATATTGAGAAATACACCCCAATGAATGAAGCAATCTCTTATAATTTGAAAAATACCATAAAAGGAACCTATCCCAATCAAAGTATAAACTTTCCCCAATTGTTGTTCAGTAAAGGAGAATTAATGGGCGCCTGGTCACCCAAAGTAACTTCGACACAAAGCGGGGCGATCGATTTTAGCTGGGAAAATGGAAATTTTACACCGATGCGTTCAGCAGATGACCAGGTCATTTTGGTGGTCTATGATTCGGAGGAGAAAAATTTCTGCAGCCTGTGCAACGCAGCGAAACGTGAAGAGAAAACTGCGAGACTCATTGTGCCGCCTACTTTTAAGGGGCATAGCGTGCATTGCTATATCAGTTTCTATTCGGAGAGCAGGAAACTGGCTTCTACCAATGAGTATTTGGGTGAGGTCATAGTGTCTTAAGATTATAGTACAAAAAATAAAGTACCCAGAAAAAACCTAGCGGCCTGTTTTTATCATTTTTAGCCATTATAAACTTAATTAAAATGAAATGAAAACATTAGGCACGCTCCTTCTGGCCTTTGCAATGATACTGTCATGCTACTCCTGTGAAAAAAAAGCAAGTGATTTAAATGACGGAAAGTCAAACGGGGATACTTCTAATACTACAGCCTCTAAAAAAATATTCCCCGTACTGTCCAGTAATGGAGAATATCATTTGAAATGGAAAGGAATTACCTGGATAGCCAAACATGCGACAGATATAGCTGCCCCAAGAGGTCCGGGTGAAAACATGTGGAACAAAAATAACGTATGGGTCGACGAAGAAGATCAGCTACATCTGAAACTCACTAAACAGACCAACGGAAGATATACTTGTGCAGAATTACAAAGCGAGAACAATTATCAGTACGGAACGTATTCCTGGAAGGTAGTCAGTCAATTGGATCAATTACATAAAGATGTGATATTTGGCCTGTTTCAGTATGGAGGTGTAGATTATATAAATGAGATAGATTTTGAATTTACCAAATGGAACAATCCCGCTGCCAATTGGTGCAATTATACCGTTTATAGAAAATCAGTAACAAGCCCCAATCCGGAGAACAATTACACCCATATCGATTACCCAGAATCTTTAGCCGGCACACATAGTACGCACACCTATAAGAGAGAAAGCGATAAAATAACATTCAAGAGTTTCCATGGGCATGGCGAAACCTCACTTTTTGCAAATATCCCAGGCGGTACGGCATGGATCTATAATGAGCCCAATCAGGTTCCTACTCAAGCTATGCCTGTTTTTATACAATTATGGACGAAATATAAAAATTTACCGTCGGGATTAAATTACACCCTGACCAGCAGTACGGTAGAAGTGATAGTGAGTGATTTTCAATTTACACCTTAACACCCTCAATTAGGCAACAAGATTATTAATAATTTACTTATTTTTATTCAAGTTCAACACCTATCAAAAAATGATAAATAGATTAATTCGTTGTTGCCTGATTTCAATATTCATCTTTAGCACTATTGAAACAAAGTCTCAATGGGACAATCTGAAATTTAAACACATCAATACCAAAGCCGGACTATCGCAAAACACCATTCAATGCATTTTAGAAGATGATCTAGGCTTCTTATGGTTCGGCACGAAAGACGGCATCAACAAATATGACAGTTACAAATTTTATATTACAAGGAAAGACCCCCAGGTAGAAAACACCATATTCTCCAATGATATTAAGGCAATTACCCAGGATAAAGACAAGCAAATCTGGATTTCATCGCTGGAAAGCGGAAGTGTCAGAATCATTAATCCTATAACAGGCAATATATCTGATTCAAAAAAATATAACCCTGATCAGTTAAACTTATCAAATATTGTTGCGATAGTTCCCACGAAAAACGGCAATTTACTACTATGCAGCAGGGCCTCCGGATTGTTAATTTTTGATCACAACCAGAAAAAAATTAAGAAAACAACCGTCCAGGAATCCATCACTTCGGCAGTTGAGGATGTGAACGGGACAATCTGGCTCGGGACGATCAACAAGGGGATCATTCATGTTACAAAAGATGGCAAAATTATATCCAGGTACAACAACCTGAACAACGGCCAAAAATTATCCCCTGTTAAGGTGACCCAATTGTTTATCGATAAGCGGAACACACTGTGGATTGGAACCTACGGCATGGGCCTTTTTCAGTTTGATCCTATAAAGCAGTGTTTGATTCCTGTAAGGAGAGCATCTACAGATTTCGATCTTGGTTCCCGGTTTATTCTCAGCCTGGCTGAAGACATTAACGGGCAAATTTGGGTGGGGACTGAAAATTCAGGGTTGTATATATTAAATATCAAGGAAGGTAAAACATACGCCTATAAACATGACGATCAGGATCAAAGTACGCTGGGAAGTAATTCTATAAATGTGATCCGAAAGGACCGTAAGGGGAATATGTGGCTGGGAACCTCCAATTCCGGAATTGCGATGGTCAACATCGATGATGTAAACATCCTGCACTACAGACACAGCAAAGATCCGTCAAGCATTAACAATAACATTATAAACGCGATCTTCGAAGATAGCCAAAGGAATATATGGATTGGCACGGATGGCGGAGGCGTCAATATCTTTAATAAACAGGCAGGGAATTTTATAAACAACGCCCAAATCCCTTTTAAGCAAATTGCGGATGGATCCTACATACTAAGCATCAATGAAGACAATCAGGGCAACATTTGGATCGGCACATGGAGCAACGGGGCATATATAGTAAATCTTAAAAATAAAACCATACGAAACATTAATACCCAAAACACCCCTGAACTCAAGAGCAATAGCATCATGGCTATCTTAAAAGATAAACATGAAAAAATGTGGGTGGGTACGTATGGTGGCGGCATAAGTGTTTTCAACCCGGAGAAAAACAGCTGGGTCAATTTTCTTTCCGACAAAACGGACAACAGCATCAATAGCAACCATATTCTGTGTTTGTTTGAAGACAGGAACAACAATATCCTCGTTGGAACAGAAAGCGGCGGGCTAAACGTATATAATCCCGAACTTGGCCAATTCAAAATTATAAATACCCAAAGTGCCTTAAAAGGGGATAAACTGACCAACAATAACGTTAATACCATTGATGAAGACCAAAATGGAGATTTATGGGTGGGTACATCGTATGGGTTAAACAGGATCCATTTACAAAAATATACCAACCGTGCCTATTTGACCAGCAATTCTGATATTTTAAGCGATGTTGTACGTGCGGTGATCACCGACCTTTTTGGCGACATATGGATCGCAACGACCAAGGGTGTCTCCAGGTTACAAGTCAACAGCAACACTTTCACCAATTATACCTTATCAACCGGATTACAGGATGATGAGTTCAGAAACGGGAAACTCCTGGATAAGGATGGTGACATCTATTTTGGCGGTAAAAACGGGTTCAACATCCTCGACCCCAAAGATAAAAAGTCATCGCCTTTCAGCCCGTCCTTAGTGTTCTCAAATTTTGAGCTCAACAACTCCCCTGTCCCCATCTCCAATGCCAATTTACAGACCCCTCTGAAACAATCTATCACTTACACGGATAAGATCACGCTTGACTACGACCAAAATAGCATTGCCTTTGAATTTTCGACACTTAATTATATCGATCCCGAAATAAAAAAATATAAATATAAGCTGGAAGGTCTGGATAAAGAATGGCAATCCTTAAACTCAAAAAACTATATTTCTTTTGCAAATATACCTCCGGGGAATTACACGCTGTTGATAAAAGGCCTGGACAATGATGGTAAATGGTCCAATAACGAAGCAAAGATGGACATCGTCATTAATCCACCCTGGTGGTTGACCTGGTGGTTCAAAAGCTGTATGTTTTTGCTGCTAGCCACGTCTGTTGTTGGGCTATATCTTAACCGGGTTAAAAATATCCGAAATAAGAACAAAATATTGGAAGAAAAAATTGCTTTAAAAACCGAGCAGTTATTCGTAGCCAACAATGAGCTCAGAAAAAACAATGAGGATACCTTGGCTAAGAACTTGATTTTGGAACAAAAAAACAAGGAAATTGAGGCTATAAACGAAATGAAGGACAAGTTTTTTTCTATTCTGGCTCATGATTTAAGAAACCCAATTTCAGCAATCTCTGGTCTTACGGACCTGCTCAAATCAAACATGGATCAATTGTCCAAGCAGGAGCTTGAAGATTATATTGATGATCTGGTGTTGTCTTCACATTCTGTTAATAATTTATTGATTAATTTATTAGAATGGGGAAAATCAAAATCTAATAAGCTTTTCTTTAAGCCGGCTGCTTTCAATTTATTTGAGGCCGTTAAAAAGAATATTTATCTCTTCAATATCGCCATTCAGGAAAAGAATATTGATATAGCGGTCAATATTCAGTCTGATGAGCATATCTATGCAGATTACCAAATGATCAGTACCATCATCCGAAACATCCTGAATAATTCTATAAAATTCAGCCATAGGAACGGAAAAATCAGTTTTGATGCTACAATTGATGAGGAAATCATTTTAAGAATTAAAGACAATGGCGTGGGCATGACCAAACAACAGGTCAAAGATATCTTCAGCAATCAAACCAAGCCCACAAAAGGAACTTCGGGAGAGACCGGTACAGGCTTAGGTTTTCAAATCTGCAGAGAATTTATCAGCGCCCATCATGGTGAACTCCAAATACAAAGCGAATTGGGTACGGGAACTGAGTTTATCATTAAAATACCTATTTTAAAAAACGTTGATTCTATAAAAAAATCAATATCAGATCTGGCCCTCGATGAAACCCCGGTATTCTCTAAATTTGAGGGAAAAAAGATCCTGATCATTGATGACAATAAGGTACTGCGCAATCTGATCAGGCGATCCCTGGAAAAGAATTTCAGGATAGAAGAAGCCGAAAACGGAGTAGAAGGCTTAAGCATGGCGACAAGCGCACAACCTGATCTGATCATATCCGACCTCATTATGCCTCAAATGGATGGCTTAAGCTTATGTAAGATCCTGAAGTCTAAAGTGGAAACTTCCCATATCCCGGTACTGATGTTGACCGGAGAGCAGGATGAAGAACAACAAATCCTGGGTTACAATGCCGGCGCCGATATCTATCTGACAAAACCTTTCAATAATAAGTTGCTTCATACCGTCATCCACAATTTCCTGAGCAAACAGGTCACCGTACAAAAAAAGATCTTCAGCACGCAGCCTGATGCACTTGAAAAAGACGATATTTCAACGGTAGACAAAGAATTCCTGGAGACCATCAATCAGTTCATCCTAGAAAATTTAAATGATTACGAATTGGATTATAAAAAAATAAGCAATCATATGAGCGTAAGCAGGTCTGTGCTCTATGCCAAGTTTAAAACGCTGACGGGACAGGGTGTTCACGATTATATAAAAAACATCCGCCTCGTTGAATCTTTGAAACTTTTGAAACAAGGAAGACTAACCATCAGCCAGATTGCCTATGAAGTAGGTTTTAACTCTATTTCCTATTATTCCAAGTCGTTTTCAAAAGAAATGAAAATGTCTCCTAAGCAATATCAAAAAGAAATACAGCATGACAAATAAAGTGATCTGGCTATTTGGTTTATCCGGCGCCGGAAAAACGACAATCTCCTTAAACTTAAAACAGCAGATTCAAAGCCCTGATCGTAAGGTTGTCTTGCTTGATGGCGACAGCTTAAGAGAAGGTATCAACCAGGATTTATCTTTCAGCGATAACGACCGGTTAGAAAATATCCGTCGTGTGGCAGAAATAGCCAAACTGTTGTCACAAAACAATGTAACCTGCATCTGCAGCATCATCACCCCATTGGATGTGCATAGAAAACTCGCTAGAGCCATTATAGGTGATAATGTATCGATGATTTTTATAGATTGTCCTTTATCTGAGTGCGAAAAAAGAGATGTCAAAGGGCTTTACGAAAAAGCGAGGAACAATATGATTCCCAAATTCACCGGCATTTCGGCGCCTTTTGAGATCCCAAATGATATGGATTTGAAAATCCACACCCAGCACAAATCGCCTGATGAGAATGTCAAAGAAATCATCTCCTATCTTCAACAATCAGGCGCGGCAGACAAAACTGGGATTTAATAAATTAGGCTTATTGTATTCAAAAACATCGCCGTTGGGCTGTGAAATATGTGCGCCACTGTATAATGCAATGGCATGGCCCGCAGCAGTGTCCCACTCCATGGTAGGCCCGTGTCTATAATAGATCTGCGCCTTCCCTTCCGCCACAAGACAAAATTTCAATGAACTTCCAATGCTGATCACTTCTTTCACATCAAATTGAGAAAGATAGTCGTCTTCCTGGCTTGACCGATGTGATTTGCTGCCGACAGCAACAAGCGAGCCGGTCTTTTTCAGACTGTGGATGGCTGTGGTCGTTCCATTTTCAGTTTTATAACTGCCTTTATCTTTCTGTCCATAATAAATGACGTCCAGAACGGGAATATATATCACCCCGAATACCGGCTCGTTATTCACCATCAATGCAATATTCACCGTAAATTGCCCATTTTTTTTGATAAATTCTTTGGTTCCGTCCAGAGGGTCGACACACCAGTAGCATGGCCAATCTTTACGGACCGAATGCGGAATGTCTTTGCCCTCTTCTGACAATATGGGTATTTCCGGAAAATGAGCAGACAGTTTAGCGTCAATAACTTCGTGAGATCGCCGGTCGGCCAGCGTCAATGGGGAATCGTCTTTCTTGAGCTCTACATCCCAGTTGTTATTCGGATCATCATAGATTTTCATAATCTCCCTGCCTGCTTCCTTAGCGATGTCTATCACAATTTGAAAATCCTCAGGTGCAATTACATGATGTAGTATTTCCATATAGTAGTTTTCTTAGCCGTTAATCCTCTTAATGTACAGCTTCGTAAGAATGAATTCTTTTTAATATATCTAATTGAGGCTGACGCTTGATGATGTCTTCCGCGTTCACTTTTTGTTTGATGACCGCTATCAGAGCATTGTTCTCTTTTTCAAACTCCTCTATCCTATCCTGGCTGAAAGTAAGCAGATCCTCTCTGGCATAAACAGGTTTGTAGTTTAAGGCCAGCAAACTATCGTAAGCTACACTTTCAAATATGAGAATCTCCTGATCTGACATCTCATTCAGGAACTTGTTGCTGTTGTCCTGCATAATCGGCTTGGTCAGGTTGGCCCACATCTCCCCGCCTTCCGCTGTTCTTTTAGAATCTTTGGAAGCATAATAATCCAGCATCGACTCTGTAAAAGGAATACTCAGAAAATGACAAAGCTCCTTAATACATGCCGTTGGATCTTCTATCAAAGACTCATAGCGCAGCGCAAAAAATCTTTCCCTAGGTGTTGAGTTTTGTAAATCCAGGCAGGCCTGCTGATCTTCATGCCACTGTTTAGCGATTTGATAAATATGCTTTTCGCCAACAATGGCCTTTTGGAATGATAGCGCCACATCCCTGCCGTCCCTGTACAAATAGATGTATTTTAAATCCGGAATATTTTCCTCCAGGCGGGAAGAATAATACATGTTGCCCATACTTTTACAGCACCATATTGTTGCCTCTTTTTGTGCGGCAAGGTATTCGTATATATTTTTGTTGAGCTCAAACAAACTGTACTCCCGGGTCATTCCAAATAAGATCTCCCCATCCAGTTCTGTTTCCCACTTCACCGGATTTGCCGACACATACTCAACAACATCACCGACCAGCCTCCGGTACGATGTTTCGTCCATAGGCTCATAATACTTCATCAGGGGAAGAAAATTGATTAAAAGATGTACCGGGTGAACAGATACGATCTCAGGAGCCTGATTTAAAATTAACCGGAGTAAGTTAGACCCAGACCGTTGGGTCCCTATCATTTGAATACCTGAATAGCTCATGGTTTACTACATTAAATAACTGACAACACTAATGAATATAGAAATGGGAATAATATATAAGGGGCTTATTTTATAGAAATACAACAGGCAGAAAGCGACAATGCCAAATAGGACGGTATATATGGAGTAGTCCTTAATTGTTTCCAGCAACTGTATTCCTGAAGCGATAATCATACCGATCACCACGGGCTGTATGCCCTTAAGTGCGCCCTTCAGATAAGAGTTATTATGTCTTATCGTCCTGGCAAGACATACCACCAATAAAGCCGAAGGAAAGAAAATAGCCACCGTGGCCAGAATACCGCCGAATAGGCCACCCATTTTATACCCGATAAACGTACAGCTCACTAGAATAGGCCCTGGGGTGACCTGGCCCAAAGCAATCGCATCAATAAATTCCCTTGTATTGATCCAATGCAGGGTGTCTACCAGCAGGCCTTGCATATAGGGAATAATAACAAACCCTCCGCCAAACAGGGATAGGCTCATGCCCGAGAAAACAGAGAAAATCTGCAGATAAAGACTGGACGTGTATACATACAATCCCAACAGAAAGCACACTTCCAGAAGTAGAAGGATACCCAGGATGACCCAGGTAGATTTTTTAAGTACGACCATTTTTTCTGCACTCCGTATACCCTGTTCCGTGCTTCGCCTGGAAATTAGATATCCATAAGTACCTGCTATGCCGATCAGTATAAAGTTGACAAAGACATTTCTTACAAATAGCGTACACAATATAGCAATCAGGCACAATACAAAGCCTGGAACGTCTTTATTAATCTGCTTGCCATACAATGTAAAACCCGTAGAAAAGATGATACAGGCTATCGCAATAATCAAAAATCTACTGGAATTTGAAAAATTAGCGACATCAGGAAATTTGAAATAAAGGGTCGCAAACAAGAACATCAGTACAGTTGCGGGCAATATGATGGCAATCAGACTGACAATCGCACCAATCCATCCCTTCAGCAAATACCCCAGATACGACACTACATTGACAGCCAATGGCCCTGGCAGAAGACTGGCTATGGCCACGGTGCTCATGACATCTTCATTGCTGAGCACTTTTTTTTCGTCGACCAGATGTTTTTGGACAATGACAATCAAGGCCATATGTCCGCCGAAAGAAACAGCGCCTATTTTTAGGAACACAAAAAAAAGCCAGGACAATGAAATCTCAGCTGTTTTGTCTATTTTAACGCTTAAACCTTCGACATTATTCATGGGCGACATTTTTAAAACCCTGAATCTCTTCAATGCGATATGGATCTCCGCCGATACTCATCTTCCAAAGTAGCTTTCCTGCAAAATCTGTAATTAAAAATAACCTTGGATCGGTCAGGCAGACCAACATTCTATCTTTATCCAGCAACATGGAATTGCCTTTCACCGTGGAATGAAATTCTTTGGGATAAGGAATAGCAATTCTGGATTGCGCTGTTTTTTTCTGCTCATCCAGAGCAAATGAAAGTGTACGGGATTGTTTAGTCTTCGTACCGTTATCTAAAAGTTGCAACTCGCCCCTCGGGTTGATATGCACCCAGTGCTGTGCATAGAAATAATGTGCCTTATCCAACTGGAAATCTCCATTCTCCCCAAACTTCCAGATGACCTTGCCCGTCTTTCTATCAATCTTCCATACCTGGTTCAAATCTCTGAACGACATCAGAAATGAGCCCTTGCCGTCGTCAAATAAAGAATTTGCATGAACCAGGTCTTTCTTATTTTTCATGATATTTGGATACTTCAGAATATCGATGTGATCTAAGAAAGACCACTCCCAGATCTTTTTCCCCTCAGGATCAAAGATGACAATACCATCTGCTTTTACGGTGTCATTTTTCGAACCACCCACAGAAGTTAAATCCACAACTTTTTTATCAAATGTAATGGAATAGATATTGCCCTTTGCGTCTTTACGGACTTCATGGTGCACCATCTTATCCATCCCAGCTTCCCCCAGTTTGAAGTGCTTTACATATTCTCCTTTGCGGTTAATTTCCACAATCTCATCTCCCCCTGATGAAGGGATGTCCTCACTCCCAAGAACGCAAAGAACTGTTTGGTCAGGCGTCCAGGAGGAGACCTTTACCCCCTTGGCAAATGATTCATACCAGACCATCTCGCCTGCACCGTTCAAAATAACTGCTGCACCAGGCTGTGTCAGGATCTGGGTAAGAAAAAATTTACTTTCTATATCTGAGCTGGAGGCATCCAGACTGTCTAACGCAAAATAGGGTGTGGTTTGATAAATGGATTTTGTTTGGAAAGGATAGATCTTGCTGCTGTATTTTTCCCTGCCTTTAACAACTTCAATTTGATATTTATACTTTTTTGTAGCGATCAGGTTGTACATCACCAGGGTATGCTTTGCCTGACCGGCCGATGATTCGGTATATAAAGTATCCTGTCCACCCAGCTGCCAGTATTTGATGCGTGCATCAGCCGATTTATTCAGCAGCACTTCTACCTTCAGACGCAACCTGTTTTCGGGCAGATAGTGTAGCCCAATTTTTTGTATATGAAGAGGTTTAAGTATATCCATTAATCTCATACCTCCCAGGACAAGTAAAACGATGCCTACAAGGATGACTATGCCTACAATTAACCTCTTCATATAATATACTATTGCCTAACTCTGTTCTTATTTATGGAAATATCCAGTGAAGTATTGCTTTGTATTTCATTGATCGGGTATGGGAAATACATATAATTGACAATATCCGAATAAGTATTCTGATCTCTCAATAAAGGCTTAACTTTTTCTTTAAATTTCAATAACGGGTTTGAGCCATTACTGGCACTCTTACCCCAACGGATCAAATCATCCCTTCTTCTTCCTTCCATAAAAAACTCGAGCGCACGCTCATCAAATATAAAATCTCGCAATAATTCCTTCGAGCCAAACATATTCAGCGTGATCGCTGAAGCCAGGCTTCTGGCCCTCACTTCATTGATCAAAGAGATGGATTCTGCATTTGGGCCATTTAATTCGTTTAAAGCTTCTGCCCGCATCAGCAATACATCCGCATATCTAATGATACTTACATTGTTGTAGCCTGCATAATTGTAATTATTTACATGCGGGTATTTTAAGCTGTAGGTAAAATCAGTTTGCTTTATTGGCGGGGCTCCACCATCACCATTAAATTCTGTTGGAATGGTTATCGTCTGTCCGTACACAGTTTTGTAAGTGCCCAGCAACAATTTTCTTCTCTCGTCAGTTTTTTCAAATTTCTTATAAAACTGCAAGTGAATCGGGAAGTTGCCCCAGCCCCGGTTGTAATCCCATGGTACGGATTGAATGCCAAAGCTGTTGGATAAAATCCCGTAAGATCCGGTCTCGCTGGATGATTTTAATACAAAAATGAACTCGTTGTCTGAGCGGTTGGTATTGTCAAATATGGCGATCAGGCCACCTTCAGCCGGCTTCCTCAGATCATATGCGGTGTTCATTACCTCTGCTGCTTTGTCAGCTGCTGCTTTCCATTCCCCGCGGCGCATATATAAACGGGCCAATAAACTTTTTGCAGCTCCTTTGGTCGCCCGGCCAACTTCAGCAGCACTATTACTTAGTGGCAAATTTTCTTCCGCATACTTTAAATCGACGATCATTTGCTCCTCTATCTTCGCCAGCGGTGCCAAAGGCGGGTTTTCATCCGCCTCGGTAAATTCAGATGAAGATTTCAGATTCAAGGGCACGTCACCCCAAAGCGATGTCGCATCGTAATAAGCCAATGCCCGCAAAAACCTGATCTCTCCCAAATGCTGTCTCTGCATAGTGCGCGAAGCTTCATTGGCCGAGTAGTCAATCTTTGAAACCAGGTATTCGGATTCATTCGCTCTCGAAATCAAGCGATAGATACTCGTCCACACATCATTGATGATGGAATTGCTGGCATCATAGGTCAGCTGGTCCAGCTGAATACCCTGACGCGAATTCGGTTTTGTTGTCAATATATCTCCGGGATATTCATACAATTGGTACAGGTAGCCGGCATAATATCCGTTCCCTCCATTGTCACGCAGTGCCGAATACACCCCTCTTACCCCTTGAAGACCATTCTCAGGCTTCGTGAGCGTAGTTTCATCAAAAACAGAATAACTTTCTTCCTCAAGCCCCTTCTCACAAGAAATGAGTAGCAAGAGTCCGCTTAAAAGCGTTAAATATTTTACATTTTTCATAATATCTATGATTAGGTTCAATGGTTAAAATGTCAATCGTAAGCCCATCAGGTACATTTTGGCCAATGGGTAAGCGTTAAAATCGATTCCTCGTCCTACATTCCTGTTTTGCTGGTTTACCTGCGCCAGGTTTCCAATCTCCGGATCCAAGCCTTCATAACTGGTCCAGGTATATAAATTCTGAGCATTTACAAACACATGCATGTTACTGATCTTCACTTTTGAAAGTAACTTGGATGGCAACGCATAAGTTAGTGTTACGTTCTTTAAACGAATATAGTCAGAACTTTCCACAAATCTGGAGTTGACCCATCCACCGTGGCTCGTACCATAAAACCCTCTTTGTGGCAGGGTACCCGAGGTGTTTTCCGGCGTCCAGGTAGAAGTCACAGACTCCGCCAGCACATTTCCGAGCGATATAGGGTTCAGTAAATCCAAACGCTGCACGTTGACCAGTTTTCCTCCGGCCTGGCCCTGGAATACCGCATCCAGTGTAAAACCTTTATAAGAAAAACTGTTCGTCATTCCGAAAAATGATGTCGGCACACCAGTTCCCAATATCTTTCTGTCTTCTGTATTAAGGATGCCGTCGCCATTCAGATCCACATATTTAGGATCACCAGCTTCGGCATTTGGATGGGTAGTCGTCAGAGCAGGATCACCAGGTAAAATGATGCCATCATATACATACCCGTTTATCGCTCCAATCGGCTCACCTACCCTGATGATGAAAGGATCTTCAAAATTTGCAGCACCGTCCGGTTTAAATGAGCCTACATAGATATCCGAATTGTTCGTACCCAGCGCCGTTACCTTATTTTTGTTGTGAGAATAGTTGACGTTGGTTGTCCATTGAAAATTATCATTTCGGATATTGACAGTTGAGAGCGAAAACTCTATCCCCTTATTGGATACCGCACCGGCATTACCAGTTCTGAACGTAAACCCTGTTGATGGTGAGATATTCCTGTCCAATAGCAAATTATCCGTTTGCTTAGCGTAGTAATCCGTTTCAAAAATAATCCTGTTGTTCAAAAATCCAAGCTCCAGTCCGAAGTCGGTCGACTTTGTACTTTCCCATTTTAGGTTAGGGTTCGAAAGTCTCGTTACCGCAATGCCATTTACTGTGGTCAGCCCGTCCTCTGTATACTTCGTTCCATTATTGCTCACATAAGTGGCCAAAGAGATCCCCGGACTAATCCGATCATTACCGGTCAGGCCATAACTTGCTTTCAATTTACCTCTTGACAAGATACCGGCGTCCTTCAAAAAGCTTTCATTCTTAAAGTTCCACGCTGTTGCTACTGATGGGAAATGACCCAGTTTGTTAGACTTCCCAAATACCGACGACCCATCAATCCGGTAGGTACCGGTCACACTAAAACGACCATCGTAATCATAATCGATCCGACCAAACCAGCTCGCCCGGTTTGTCCTGGTTTTTCCAGAGTAGCTGGTGAAAGTGCCGGCTGTTGCCAAATTATTGTATCCGAGATTGTCACTGCTAAAGTCAGTACCCGTTGTACCCCACTCAAAATATCCATAAGTCTGAAAGTTATACCCCAGCAAATAAGCCAGATTGTGCTTTCCAAATTTCTGATTATAGCGTGCCGTCGGGTTAAAAATCAATTCTTTAGCATCGTAAGAAGCAATGCTTCCTCTACCCTTGGTACCAGAAGCTCTGGGAACCGTTGAAGGGGCGAAATACATCTCTTCTGATTTGTTGATATCCGCTCCGAAATCTGCCTGAAATATCAAATTCTTGACAGGCTCAAATTTAAGTGAGAAATAACCATTGGTCCGATAAGCATTATTGTTCCTATCCTCAGCCTCCAAAAAATGCAGTGGATTTTGAGCATCAAACCTGGCCGAGACACCCGAATCAAAGGTCGACGCCGGATTGGCCCTCAATACCTGCTTCAAAAATCCATTGATGGTCGACGGGGCTAAAGGCAAATCATTCTGCATGCCGTAGTTTCCAAATATCTTTGCAGACAGTTTCAGATAATCGTTAACCGCATGGTCAACGTTGATCCGTGCACCAACTCTTTTATATTTAGAGTGTATGACTACCCCCTCCTGAGTGAAGTAATCAAAGCTTGTATAAATCCCTGTTTTGCTTGTACCACCTATAAAATTTATGGAATGATCATTCACCCTGCCTATCTGAAATACCTGATCCTGCCAGTCGGTACCCAAAATACCGCTATTAATAGAATCCAATCGACCAGCGCTATAAGGTGGCTGATCGCCATTTTCTTGAGTCAGCCGGTTTAGGCGAACAGCATAGTCGTAAGAGCTTAACAAATCGTACCGGTCTATTACATTGTGATAGCCCACAGAACTGTTAACATTTAAACTGCTCTTTTTGTCCAAACCCTTTTTTGTAGTAACCAGTACTACGCCATTGGCGCCCCTTGCACCATATATAGATGCCGATGCAGCATCTTTCAACACCGTGATTGATTCTACATCTTCTGGTTTCACGGTCAGGCCCACCCCTTCAGAAGCAGGAAATCCATCGATTACATAAAGCGGCTCACTATCCGCATTGATCGAATTCGTACCCCGCACTCGGATGGAAAGGCCCGCACCAGGCGTACCATTGTTTTGACTTACTTGTACACCAGCAGCCCGTCCCTGCAGCATGTTGGCCAGAGAAACCGACGATTTATTCAGGTCTTCGGGCTTAAGGGTCACGGCCGAACCGGCAAACAGATTTTTGTCTCTCGTGCCATAGCCCACTACAACCACTTCATCCAATTGCTGATTGTCATCTGTCAGCGTAATGTTTGCGGTTTGTGCACTACTGCCAGTCAGTTTATACGTTTGCCTGGTGTACCCGATCAGGGAAATGACTAGCGTAGCATTCGGTTTGGCTTTTATTGAAAACTCACCCCGGGTATTGGAAGTGGTTTTATTGGTTGTTCCGCTTTCAGTGATCGTTGCGTTTGCAAGCAAAGTCCCGTCCGCAGCTTTTACTGTCCCACTTACTGTAGCAGCGTCTTGCGCTATCGCATCACTGACGTGAACATAAAACGCCAGGAAAAAAGTGAGAAAAATAGATGACCAATAGATCGGTTTAGTTTTAATTCTAAGCATATTTCAGAATAGTTAGGTGTTGGTTAGCGGTTGGTTTATTGTATTATACAAACAAATGTATTGTTTTAAGACTTAGACAAAATTCCTATAATCCTAAATAATTGTCCACCTGTCCTAATCGCCTGTAAGGATTATAGATAATATTCTAGGACTATAATGAAAAATCAGAAAACTATCTATAGTAATATTGAATCATGAGAACTTTAAAGACAATTGTCACGATTTCGGTAATATCCGTTTTCTTTTCTTGTTTGACAAAACAAAAGATTTCCAGCGAATTAACCTATAAAATGCGCATCAAGGTAGACAGCAGTCAAAACATCACTCCTGTCTGCTTTTTTGAAATAAACCTGGAACAGGACCAGCATTTGTACGAGGGCGATTGGAAAATCTACTTTAATTCTTTTAAGAAGCCAGCCATCGCTCCTACAGACAGTATGAACTTTGGAATGGTGCATGTAAACGGAGATATCCATTATATCTATCCCAAAGCCCAGTTCAAAAACAAGAAAAAGGGAAATCTGCTGACCATTCCTATCGCCCAGGCTTATCTGAAAAATGTCTCTGATTTTCCAGTAGGTTTCTATCTGGTCGAGGGCAAAAGCGCCGAAAAATACATCAGGATGATCAATTCTGATCCCCTCTACGAACAAACCCTATTACCAGAAAACAAACTGGCGGAAGAGATCTATGAGGCCAACCAAAGGTTGTCACAAGTAGACAGCAGCAAACTTACCCCAATCCTACCCACACCAAAATATGCCAAGGTCACTCAAGACAGCTTTATACTCGATAAAAACACCCTGATTATCGCCGATAACAACTATCAGCAAAGCGCCCGCTTTCTGGCAAAAGAGATATTAAACCATACCGGCCTCGAGTTAGAGATCTCCAATAATTTTCAGAAAAAGGGCATCCAACTCAAGAACTGGAACTTAAAAGATGAATCCTATCAGCTGAATATCCGCGATACAGGTATCGAGATCAATGCAGGTAGCCTTTCGGGGATGTTTTACGGCATACAATCCTTAAAAAGCCTGATCTTAAACAACGTAAAAGATAAAAAAGCAATTCTTCGGGGTATGGAGATAGAAGATGAACCAAGGTTTTCACACCGCGCCTTAATGGTCGACGTAGCCCGCACCTTTCAGTCCAAAGAAAAGCTTTTGAATGTGATCGATAAGATGTCTGACTATAAGATCAATATCCTTCACCTCCATTTCAACGATGATGAAGGATGGAGAATAGAGATTGACGGCTTACCAGAGCTCACCAAATTTAGCGGCCGAAGAGGGCACCAGGGTCCGGATTCAACTTACCTTCCCCCTTCGCATGGCTCTGGTCCGGAGATCGACTCTAAATTGGGGAGCGGCTACTACACCAAAAAAGACTTCATCGAAATTCTTAAATATGCAAATGAAAGACATGTAAAAGTGGTGCCCGAAATTGAAACCCCCGGCCATGCAAGAGCTGCCATTAAGGCGATGGAATACCGATACCATCAGTATATGGACAAGGATCTCAAAAAAGCAGAAGAATTTTTACTGAGCGATCTCAGGGACCAGTCAAAATACCGGACCGTGCAGGGCTGGAACGACGACGCCATTAATGCGGCCATGCCATCCAGCTATAATTTCATCAATAAAGTAGTTGCTGAACTGGTTAATATGTATAAGGAAGCAGGCGTTCCGCTAACCAGCATCCATATGGGCGGCGATGAAGTGCCAGCCGGCGTATGGGAAGATTCGAAGGTAGTGAAGGATTTTATCGCTAAAAATCCGGATGTACAAAAACCTGATGACTTATGGGTCTATTTCTACAGCCAGGTTAACCTGATTCTTAAAAAATACAACATCAAAATGTCGGGATGGGAAGAGATCGGTATGAAGAGGATTGATGTAAACGGGAAAAAGAAGATGGAGATCGTACCGGAACTCAATAAAAACGAATACCTGCTCGATGTGTGGAATAACATCTATGGTACCGGATCAGAAGATCTGGCCTATAGACTGGCCAATCAGGGTTTTAAGGTCGTACTATCAAACGTAACGCACATGTATTTTGACCTGGCCTCTAACAGAAGCTTTTATGAACCCGGGATGTTTTGGGGCGGATACATCAATGTAGAGAAACCCTATTATTTCACGCCGGAAAACTACTACAAAACTTTTCTCTTCGACGATACGGATCATCCGATAAATCCCGGAGCATTTAACAACAAAGTGAGATTAACTGAGCAGGGCATGAAAAACATTGTAGGCTTACAATGTGCGATATGGGGTGAAACCCTAATTGCCCCGGAAAATTTCGACCATATGGTCTATCCAAAACTTATTGGTTTCGCTGAGCGCGCCTGGGCCCCGCAAACTAAATGGGCTAAAATAACAGACCCCGCACTATTTAAAGCGCAATACAATAGAGAATGGAATTATTTCACCAACGTTCTGAATTCGGAATTAAGAAAGTTTGACAAATACTATCCCGAAATAAATTACCGCATCTCGTCACCGGGGATTAAAATAGAAAACGGAACACTTATAGTTAACACGGACCGAAGAGATTTGGAAGTATATTACACTAGTAATGACGATACGTCAACGATCAAACATGATAAATACACAAAGCCAATTACCGAAAAAGGTGTATATAAGTTTAAGGCTTTCAACCCGGCAAGCGGTCGTTCCAGCAAAATGATCATCGTTAAATTTGATTAAACGTTATAGTTCCTCTAGACCAAGTCCTGGCAATAGTCAGATTGATTGTGCCCGAAGGGTGCAATCAATCTAATGAAAAGTATTCAAGTATAATTTTTCGACCTTTTTCCTTGCCCAGTCTGTCTTTCTCAAAAATTTCAGGCTGGAATTCATCGTCGGATTGTTCTTGAAACACTCTATTTTCACGTATGTACTCATCTCCTCCCAGCCATAATGCCACACCAGTTGTTTCAGAATGAACTCAAGTGTTTTGCCATGAAGGGGGTTGTTCGGCTGGCCCGGTTTATTCTCTTCCTGCGGTCCTTTCTTTTCCATGCCCCTAAATTACGAAGAATAAGTAGATTTGTAAATAACCTGCACGCATTCATGGTGTCGGGCAATACATAAAATCTAAATTATGAATTTAAAACTAGGAGATTTTGTACGCTTTGTTGATGAGAATCTGGAAGGCCACATTACGCGCATTATAGATAAGGATACTATTGGCGTGACAGATTCCAACGATTTCGAAATACCGGTACTGGCATCTAAAGTGACCCTGGTACATGGCGAGATGAACAGAGCGGATGACAATGAGACCGGAAATAATAGTGATGCAAGCCTAATTCAGCCACTGACCTCAAAAGAATTCATTGGGGAAGGCATCTTTCTCGCACTGATTACCGATCCTCAAAACCATGCTATCGCTCATTTCCACCTGGTTAATGAAAGTTCCTATCAGCTGCTCCTATCCTTTACCACCGAAAAAAACGGGGACTTTAAAGGAGAGTTTGCTGGTACTGTTGGTCCTGGCAGTGCTAAAAAAATCTATTCTGCAAAGCTTGGCGACATTCATGCCTGGCCTAAGTTCAGAATAGAGGCTTTATATCATACCATACAATCTATGGAGCCAAAGGAACCACTGGTTTATCATCAGAGTATTAAAGGAAAAGATTTATCTGTTGCAAAACAAACCATTCCCCTGTTAAAAGAAAAGGGCTGGCAAATCAGATTAGATTCACCAGCCGCTTTAATTGATTTAGAAAAATTAAAACAATCTTTTCAATAAAAGATAGCGATCGCATTAAGATCCTGAACTAAGTTTAGAATGACGGGCGCACTAGTTCTTCCTCCAGAAATTGTTGTCTGGATTCGCATCCGGCAGTTCATTGTTTGGGTCAAGCCTTACAGAAACGACTTCCTCCGCAGTAGGATAATTGATGGTCCAGGCTTTGTTTCGCATCCAGACATCTACTGGTAGCTTTACGAGCTCTGTTTTACCGCTCTTTGTTTTCACTTCCAGAATAATCGGCATAGGCAGTTGTTCCAGGTTAGCAACAGTGATATCATAGCCGCCATTTTTACCTTTTGTCACGGAAGTAACGGCCTGATCCATCTTCCAGTTTTCGAGGATCCAGCCTCTCCAAAACCAGGACAAGTCTTCTCCTGCGGCATTTTCCATGGCTCGGAAAAAATCTTCCGGCATCGGGTGTTTATACGCCCAGTTTTTGATGTAGCTGGTGAAGGCATAGTCAAAACGGTCGGCACCGAGTACATGATTTCTCAGGATATCCAAGCCTGCACCCGGCTTCCCGTACAGCTGGATGCCAATATTTTGCTCCTTCATTCCATCGGGGGTCAGCATGGTAAACTCTGTACCGGGTCTGGCCATGTATTTGGCCATGGCCTGCATATCCTGCGGATTTTCTTTATATTCTCCATTGTTGAACTCAGCGGTCGACAAGCCATTGATAAAAGTGTTGAAACCTTCGTCCATCCATCCAAATTTACGTTCGTTGCTCCCCACGATCATCGGGAACCAGGTATGGCCGAATTCATGGTCTATCACACCCCATGCCGAGGACTTTTTAGCTTTCCAACCACAAAAAACAATCCCCGGATATTCCATCCCGCCTACATTACAGGCGATATTAACAGCCATTGGATAAGGATATTCAAACCATTTTTTTGAGTAGTGCTCCACAGAGGCTTTCACATATTCTACTGCCCGTCCGTATCCATCCTGTCCATTGCTTTCTACGGGCTGTGCAGAAACAGCCAAAGATTTTTTGCCACTCGGCAAATTGATGCGCGCAGCATCTAATACAAACGCCTTAGAAGAGGCCCAGGCGACATCCCTGGTATTCTCTATCTTGAATTTCCAGGTCAGCTTATCTTTCGAAGGGCGGGATTTAGGGTCTAAGACTTCAGATTCTGTACGGATGCCTATGGTTTTATCACTGGATTTGGCCGCATTCCAACGCTTTAATTGCTCTGCGGTAAATACCTCCTGAGGGTTCAATAGTTCGCCTGAAGCCATCACAATATGGCTGGCCGGAGAGGTAATGGTCAAATCTACATCGCCATATTCGCAATAAAACTCTCCTGCGCCCCAGTATGGCAAAGTATTCCAACCCAGGATGTCGTCATAGACGCTCATACGTGGAAACCACTGTGCAATGGTAAAGATCTCTCCGTTTTTAGTGGCGAGGTGCCCCATCCTATCCGATCCATTGATTGGAATGATAAAGGAGAAGTCCATTTTGATGGTAATAGTGCCGCCATTCGCTTCCAGTGGCTGATCCAAACGAATCTGCATCCTGGTATCTTCAATCAAAGAAGTAAATTTGAGTTGTTTAGACTTTTGGGAAACAGCGAGGTTTTTAATATCGTACCCCCCGTTTAACTTCTCCCCGCGGGCACCATAACGGCTTCCGGCAGCAATAAGCTGACTGCCTCTGGAATCTTCCTTAAACAAGTTCTGGTCCAATTGCAACCATAAAAATGAAAGCGGGTCGGGGCTGTTGTTTTTATACGTAATGGTTACGGAACCAGAGACTGTATTTTTTGTATCGTCCAGGTTCGCGGTCAAGCTATAATCTGCCCTGTTTTGCCAGTATTTTGGTCCGGGGATGCCGCTCGCCGAACGATATTCATTTCCGTTATTGGTGTAAAATATAGGTGCAAATGCAGTGTGAGGATCGTATTTGGAATCCGATGGGTTTCCCTGAGCATAAGTATTTAAGCAAAAGGTAAAGCCTGTCAGACAGACTAAAAGTGTTTTAGTTAAGCTTTTATACATAATAAGTTTTGAGTTGTTGATCGACCAAATGTAATGGTATATTTTCAATTTTAATTACTTCCTAATTTAGGTATAGGAGGCAACCGGCGCTGCGCAGGCGGCAGTTTCAGCCAGGCATGATAAGACTGTACAATATAATAATCGTAGTTGAAGGGGCGTTCGGTCTGTATCAGGTATTCTGAAGGCCTGTACATTTCCATAAAATCTTTTAACGGCTGGCCACGAATCGGGATCAGGGTTTTGATACGTTCTTCATTATAGTAATTCCTGATTTCATACTGCCATTTGTCTCTTTCTTCAAGGGCAGCGATCTTGGCTTTATCTCTTTTATATTTGCCAAAGCCCAGGTTGAAATTCAATCCCCCTACCCGGTCGGTATTGTTCCTGGGCTGGCCATCTGTCATAATCCGGTGCTGTTCACGCGCTTCAGGATTGCTGAGATCAAGATAGGGTGATATCCTGGCACTTTGGATCTTCACTTCATCCAGTTCGGTAGAATTTCTGGGCAGGAATATTTTTTTTGGGACCAGATCGATCAGGTAAAGTGTATCAATATGATAGCCGACCAAAGAAATTTCCAACAGATCGCCCGGACTGGCGGGTAAGATAAATTGGCCTGAAGCTTTGGTCTGCGTTGCTTTATTATTGGTCAGGTTTTTAACTGTTACCTTTTCTAAAGGAAAAGTCTTATTTTCATAATCCATCACTGTACCTGTGATAGTGGTTTGAGCCATCAGCACTACAGGCAATATGTTTAACAGAATTAGCAACAACCTTTTCATCATCCCAATATATTAGTACAGTACTTCAAATCTAATACAGTTTTTCACTGCACGTTTATATTTAACACTAATTAACAGCAATTTGATTTAATAAATAAATATTGAAGAGACTACTTCAATAAACTGGTGTATTTTTCTTCATCAAACCCCAACAGGACGGGCACTCCATTTTTTTCGATCACAGGTCGTTTGATTGCACTATTGTTTTTCAGCAAAATCTGCACCGCAGAGGCCTGATCTTTTACTTCTTGCTGTTCTTCAGGTGTTAGTTTTTTCCAGGTCGTCCCTTTTTTATTCAATACATTTTCCCATCCGAACTTTGTACACCATTCGTTGAGTTTCTCTTCTGTGATGCCTTTCTTTTTAAAATCGTGAAATTCGGCGTCAATGTTATTTTCTTTGAGCCAGGTCAGGCTCTTTTTAACCGTATTGCAATTTGGTATTCCGTAAGCTTTCATAAAATGATATTGATTAACATCAAGGATGGATGACCTGATGTTATTGAGCGGCTAATTTAATAGATTTAGTCACATATTTCGGGCAGTTGGTCACATTTTAAAATTTATACCTTCTGCGGTTTGTAACATTGTGCTATAAAATGACCAATATGACGATTAGATACAAAGATTTAAATAAGATTGAGTTTTGGACAGCCACTTTTTTATATGGCTTCGCCATTCTATTGCTGCTCAACAATGCCAATGACCGGGTATCCTGGCATATACTAAACCGGTTTGACCATGCGAAAGTGAAGTTTTCCTTTTTATCTAGTTTCTTCTTACCCGAACTTTTCAGGTACTCGATGCTTTATTTTAGTTTTCTGCTCTTGAATTTCTGTGTGATCCCGGCCATTCTAAAAAAAACAGACCTTGCGCTCAATGCTATATTGATGATTGCGCTATTCCTGTTTACTTCCTTAACTACCGGCGTGAGCTATACCTATAGCCGCGCCTTTGTATTCACCAGGTTCGACACGCTTGATGAAGCCTACAGTCACCTGTTCTTTCGTGCATTTACCTATTCCGCATGGATGATCCTGATCATTTGCTTATATGTCGGGTTAAAGAGAATCATCCTCTACTTTCTGGAAAATAAAGACAATGAAGAAATTAGCAGGTACCAGATGAAACTTGACCTGGCGCTCGGACTGGCCTTCTGGTTTGCGGGGTTGTTGTTATGGATTGCAGCCTCCGCTCCGATAGAAGTGATCATCTGCTGGACACTCATCATTATTTCAGCGACGGGCCTCATTGTTCATTCTATACATGAGCTGATTCCTGAAATAAAAAGAGAAGGCGGAAAATTTAAAAGGTTTTTCTGGAGGATATGCTTTCTTTCGCTATTGATCTGCCTGCCTATGGGATTGATTGCAGCACTGCTCAGCAACCAGTCGGAACTTGGCTTTATAGTGTGCTTGTTTCATATGCCGACCCAATTGGTTGTCAGCACGACAATCGCCTGGTATATCTACAAAAAGAGAAATGAAAATACAGCTGAGATCAGATCACTGAAAAAGGAACTGGGAAAATCAGATGCCAGCCTGAGCTTCCTAAAGTCACAGATCAACCCGCATTTTCTATTTAATGCATTGAATACCCTCTATGGAACGGCCTTGCAGGAAAAAGCGGAGAAAACCGGAGAGGGCATTCAAAAATTGGGGGATATGATGCGCTTCATGCTTCAGGAAAACATTCAGGATAAGATTTCCCTGACCAGGGATATTGATTACCTAAATAACTACATCGACCTGCAAAAATTGCGCACCTCCTCCTCCTCTCAAATTACTATACAAGCGCAGATCGATGAACAATTAAACACGTTACAGATCAGTCCTATGCTGTTGATCCCCTTTGTAGAAAATGCATTCAAACATGGGATTAGTTTGCAAAACCCCTCACATATCAAAATGACTCTGCAAACCCAGGGGAATACTTTATATTTTGATGTACACAACAGCATTCACCACAAAGCAGACAATGACCCGGAAAAACTAAAAAGTGGTATCGGATTGCTGAACGTAAAACAACGACTGGCACTTCTTTACCCCAATAAACATGAATTGATCATTAGGGAAAGCGCCAAAGAGTTTTTCATACATCTGACCTTACAATTGGACTAAAATCTGTATGTTTAATTTATGATTGCCATAGCCATAGATGATGAGCCCATTGCCTTAGATATTGTAAGATCTCATGCTTCCAAAGTTCCTTATGTGCAATTGAGTGCTACATTCACCAATGCCTTTGAGGCCATCTCCTATCTCCAGCACAATAAGGTAGACTTGCTTTTCCTGGATATTAAAATGCCGGATATCAACGGCATTGATTTTCTGAATAGCCTGGCCAAACCACCTATGGTTATATTTACCACTGCCTATTCCGAACATGCGGTCCAGAGTTTTGAGCTGGATGCAGTAGACTACCTGCTCAAACCTTTTTCACTTTCGCGTTTTTTAAAAGCGTGCAACAAAGCACATGAACTATACAATTTACGGAACAAACAGTCTGAAAATGCAGCTGCTGAATACATGTTTATTAAGGATGGCTACGAGCAGGTAAAAGTTATACTGGCAGATATTATATACATCGAAGCGGCGGGGAATTACACCCAGATACATCTCAAAGACAAGAGGCTGTTGAGTACGAGGATACCCGTGAGTGAAATGGTTTATTTATTACCTTCCGGACAATTCATCAGGATACACAGGGCATATATTGTATGTAAAGCACAAATATCTAAATTCGACCGCTTTCAGGTCTGGATAGCGGACAAGATACTACCCATAGGCGCCACTTATGCGCAGTTTTTGCAGGACATGAATTAATTATTATCAAATAATACGGGGCTCTTTTAATATTAAATATAATTCCTAATATTGTAGTATAATTCTTCCTCTATTATGGCTTAACAATATGTTTAAACTATCCTTTAAACAACAAGTGTTGGCAGGGTTCACAGTGTCCCTGTTATTTGTACTGGTTTCGGCTATCACCTCTCACCTAAGTATTGAAAAATTAAATGATAGCACCAACTGGCAAAGTCATACCTACGATGTAATTAACAAGACAAAAGAGATTGAAGTTTATGTGCTCAATTCAGAAACTGGCATCCGCGGCTTTATACTTTCAGGTGAAAGGAACTACCTGACACCCTATACCAAGAATTCAGCGAAAATTCTTCCGGCCATACAGCATCTGAAAGATCTGGTCACAGACAATCCTGAGCAAGAAAAGAAAATTGATTCCCTCGATTTTTATGGTCACGCCAAAGTAGAAGAAATGCAGGAGGTGCTGAAGGCAAATGATGTATACGGCCAGGTAAATGCCGCGGAAAGGGTGATGAAGGGCAAGGGACAGTTTTATAAAAATAAGATCCTCGAAATCAGCAACAAAATTATTGAAGAAGAATACAAATTGCTTACAATCCGCAAAAGAACGACGTTAGAAAGCAGCACTCAAAGCGAATGGGTTGTTTTACTGAGTGCAGCTATCATCTTTTGCCTAATTCTCTTCCTGTTTTCTTATATCAAGCGCACCTTTGATCAGCAAAAAGCTACAGAAAGACATATTAAAGAATCTAACCAGCAACTCGAACGTATATCTTCTGAAAATCGTCAGAAAAACTGGTTGCTCTCCGGCTCCACTGCTTTGAATGAAGCCATGCGGGGTGAACAGGAGATCGAAGAACTTGCCCGGAACATCACGACAAAGATCTGTAACTACATCAACGCCCCGATCGGCATCTTATTTATTGCACACGCGGACCGGCGAGCCTATAAATTTGCAGGTGGCTTTGCTTATAAGGCATCGAAATCCTTACATAAGGAATATCTTCCTGGTGAAGGTTTGGTCGGACAGGCGGCACTGGAAAAACAAATTAAATTACTGGACCACATCTCTGAAGATTATTTAAAAGTTAACTCCGGACTTGGTGAGGCTTCACCCAGGCATATTTTGGCTTTGCCTGTGGTCTTTGATGAGGAAACCATTGCCGTTATAGAACTTGGCTTGCAGACTGCACCGGATGAGTCGGCAATGCTCTACTTAAAAACCATCACGGAAAGTATAGGTGTAGGTATCAACAGTGCACTCGCCCGCATCAAACTAAGAACGTTGTTCGAGCAAACACAGCAGCAAGCTGAAGAACTGGAGAGTCAACAGGAAGAACTCAGAACCACCAATGAAGAGCTGATCTACAAGTCGGAGCAGCTCCAGGCATCTGAAGAAGAACTTAGGGTGCAACAGGAAGAGTTGAGGCAGACCAATGCCGAGCTGGAAGAAAAAGCACAACAACTGGAAGAACAGAATCTTTCTGTAAACCAGGCCCGGGAAGCGATGCGCTTAAAGGCGGAAGAACTGGAGATCTCCGGTAAATATAAATCTGAATTCCTGGCCAATATGAGCCATGAACTCCGGACGCCGCTAAATAGTATTCTGATCCTGGCCAGGATATTAAAAGAGAATAAACCTGCAAATCTAAACCAGGACCAGATAAAATATGCTGGCGTCATTCAAAATGCCGGTAATGACTTGTTGACCTTGATCAACGACATTTTGGACCTGTCCAAAATAGAATCCGGTAAGATCGACCTCACTATTGAACCCGTTAAACCAGCGGCAATTAAAGCAGATATCGGTGCCCTTTTTACCGAACTGGCCCGAAGTAAAAAGATAGATTTCAGTATTGATCTAAGTCCGGAACTGCCTGACACCATCATAACTGACCAGATACGGTTGGCACAGATCATTAAAAACCTATTGTCCAACGCCTTCAAGTTCACACCGGAATATGGCCGCATTTCGTTATCCCTAAATCGGGTCGGCCGCGAGGAACTGTACAATTCCAGTCTGAGGGTCAATGATGGGGATATTATTTCCTTCTCTATTAAGGACTCCGGAATAGGCATTCCCGCAGATAAGCAGAAGTTGATCTTTGAAGCTTTTCAGCAAGCGGACGGCTCTACCAACAGGAAATATGGCGGCACGGGTTTGGGACTATCGATCAGCAAGGAACTGACCAATATATTGGGTGGCGAGATCAAGGTAGAAAGCGAACCTGGTGTCGGCAGTACATTTACTTTATTCATCCCAAGGAATCACAATTTTGAAGGATATAACGTGGAAGAAGTAAAAGCAGAAGAAATTCCATTCGTACGGGAAACTTCAGTTTTACCAGTTAATACGAATGTGAAACAGACACTGTTGATCATTGAAGACGACGAAGACTTTGCTGAAGTACTGAAGGATTATGCAGAAGAGAAAGGTTTCGACACGCTGCTTGCTTTCAGAGGCGATACCGGGCTGGAAACTGCCATCGAGCACTTGCCGGATGCGATAGTACTGGACATCATGCTGCCCATCATGGACGGATGGACGGTATTGAAGGAATTGAAAAAAAATCCTAAAACTGCTCACATTCCCGTACATATGATGTCGGCCGGAGATGAAAGAGCGGATAAAATCAGGAATGAGGGTGCGATCGGCTTCCTGAAAAAACCTGTGGAGACAGAACAACTGGATCAGGCATTTGAATTGCTCCTATCGGCACATCCAAAATTTGACTTCAAAACCGTCTTGGTTATAGAAGATCAGGAACTGCAAAGCAGCCTGTTGACTAGTGAATTGAGGGAAAAAGGCGTTGAGGTCGTTCAGGCTTTTGATGGAACTACCGCATTAAAGCTACTTGAAAATCAATCCTACGATTGTATCATACTGGATCTTAATTTACCAGATATATCTGGCTTTGATTTGCTTGACCAGATCAAAGGCATAGAAAGACTAAAGCACATCCCCGTAGTGATCAATACAGCCATGGAACTGGACCAGGAAAAAATGGCCCATATTATGAAGCATACAGAAGCAATGGTACTTAAGTCAAATAAATCAAATGACAGACTTATTGATGAGGTTTCTTTGTTTATAAACAAGCTCAAACAAGAAGAAAAAGGCACCTACGCTTCCCTGATTAATAAAAACCAGGGCAAAGGTATTTCAACAATTGAAAAAGCACTAAAAGGGAAGACTATTCTGATCGCAGACGACGATATGCGAAATATTTTTGCCCTATCGAGCGCATTACAGGAATTTGAGATCAACATAGTGGTTGCCAATAATGGACGGGAAGCTTTAGAAAAATTGCAGGAAAAACCGGTAGACCTGGTCCTGATGGATATTATGATGCCTGAAATGGATGGCTATGAAGCTACACGCAAAATAAGATTGGAAAAACAGTGGGCTAAGCTGCCTATTATTGCATTGACTGCAAAAGCCATGAAAAATGACCGGGAGAAGTGCATCGAGGCCGGAGCTAATGATTACATATCTAAACCGGTTGATATCGATCAATTGTTATCTATGATGAGGGTTTGGTTAAGTTGATATGCCGTTTCAAAGTTCACATAAAGAAGAAACAATTAGTTATGAAGATCTGAACCTGCTGGTAGATTTTATAAAGAACATCCATGGATTCGATTTCATGGGCTATTCCAGCGCTTCATTAAAACGCCGGGTCACCAGAATCATGCAGCTTCAACAGTTAAGCCTGTTTGATTTGAGAACGCTGCTTACCAATGATCCGCACTACTTTGAATCGTTTTTAATTGACATTACGGTCAATGTGACCGAAATGTTTAGAGATCCTTTATTTTATCGATCTGTCAAAGAAAATGTCCTTCCTTACCTACGATCCTATCAACGGGTCAAAGTGTGGAACGCTGGTTGCTCGACCGGCGAAGAACTATATTCTTTTGCCATTATGCTTCAGGAAGAGGGCTTATATGACAGGAGCTTTTTATATGGAACAGACATTAATTCAGAGGTGCTGGATATTGCTAAGAATGGCATCTATGATTTAAAGAAAATGAAGCAATATGCCGAGAACTACTCAAAGACAGGGATAAAAAATTCGTTGTCCGACTACTACACGGCCAAATATGGTGCCGCATCGATCAATCATTCCTTAAAGAAAAATGTACTATTCTCCGTCCACAACCTGGCATCAGATGGCGTATTTAACGAGTTTCAGCTCATCTCCTGCCGAAATGTATTGATCTATTTCAACACCGCCCTCCAAAAAAAAGTAATTGATCTGTTTTACAATAGTATAGCTAACTTTGGCTTTTTATGCCTTGGCTCTAAAGAAACTTTGAGAAGCTCGGAGTCTGCCCGGTTTAAAATAATTGACAAAAAAAATAATATCTACCAAAAGATCGCCTAGTCTTTTACAACACAACTATGGAAAACATCAATATCCTGATCGTCGACGACAGACCAGAAAACTTAATCGCACTCGAGGCGCTCCTGCAAAGACCCGACGTGAATATTATCAGCACAACACTCCCCAATGAAGCATTGAGGATTTCCTGGGAAATGGACATATCTATTGCCCTTATCGACGTGCAAATGCCTGAAATGGATGGCTTTGAATTGGTAGAAATATTAAAGACCAACCCAAGAACAAAAGATATCCTCGTTATTTTTGTAACTGCAATCAGCAAGGAAACCAAATATGCTATAAAGGGCTTTAACAATGGCGCGGTTGACTACCTCTTTAAGCCCCTTGATCCTTTTATTACTTCAGCAAAAGTCGATTCCTTTATCAAAATGGTTCGGACGCAAAGAGAACTGAAACATAAAAATACCGAACTGGAAGCTTCTCAAAAAAAACTGATTCTAGCGAAGGAACAGGCAGAGCAGGGCAAGAGGATCAAAGAGAATTTCCTGGCCAATATGAGTCATGAAATCCGCACCCCTATCAATGGAATCATTGGTCTTACCCATCTTCTTGATAAAACTCCACTCAATGAAGAACAAAAAGAAATGATCAATCTCCTGGAGACTTCCTCCGACTCTTTATTAGGGGTGATCAACGACATTCTGGACCTCTCTAAAATAGAAGCTGGAAAATTTAAAATAAAGCGCACCGCAACAGACTTAACATCGATGTGCAATGCAGTGATCAATCTATTGAAGATAAGAGCCGTAGAAAAAAAATTAGAGTTAAATGTCGAATTTGATAAAGACTTGCCAAATAAAATTATGGCGGATTCATTGCGGTTGAATCAAATCTTAATGAATCTGATCGGTAATGCAATCAAATTTACAAACGAAGGCCATGTAAATCTGAAAGTAGCGATCATAGATAGAAAAGGGAATAATCTTCAGATCAAGTTTTCTGTTTCTGATTCAGGGATAGGTATCCCAAAAGACCGGATCAATAAAGTCTTCGAAATATTTGAACAAGCCGACCCGCTGACCACCGCTAAATATGGTGGCACGGGACTGGGTCTTTCTATTGTAAAAAATCTGGCCAAACTGAAAGGAGGTTTACTGGAAGTAAGCAGCGAGCAGGGTCAGGGAAGTACATTCAGTTTTAGCAACTGGTACGAAGTATTGCAGTCATCGGGAGAAGTAAATCAGGTAAAAAACGAACCTTTAGTTCCATTTGACAATGTCAAAATCCTGGTTGCAGAAGACAACCCAATCAACAAATTTTTAATCGTTAAGATTCTAAAAGACTGGAATATCGATGCCGAGGTGGTAGAAAATGGACAGGATGCCATCGATAAACTAAAGGAGAACAATTATGATCTCATTTTAATGGACACTTATATGCCTGTAATGAATGGGCTTGACGCCATAAAATGCATCAGGGAAGGCTATGCACCCGGCAAGGAAAAAATCCCGGTTATTACTTTTTCTGCTGCTGTGATGGAACCGGATAAGAAGACAGCCATAGAAGCGGGAGCAGACGATGTACTCAGTAAACCGTTTGAATTAGGGACGCTTTATCAAAAGATCACAAAGTATGTAACCTCAAAAGACAAATCTTAAACTTACGGTACAAGACGATTAAAAAAAGCCCACGACAGGCTCCTATTTATTAAATGCAGTCATAGTAAGGCCCGGGCCGACAGTTACGAAGCTTTTTATTAAGTCTACACTTTTATCAATCAGCCCCGGAAGCTCTGGCAGTTCATCTTGATCAAAAGGTGCCAGCACGTAATCGACTTGCCTGCCTTTAGGGAAATTGTCGCCTATACCAAAACGCAGGCGAGGGTAGTTTTGTCCACCACATAGGGCTTCAATACTTTTTAATCCATTGTGTCCGGCACTGCTGCCTTGAAGTTTTAACCTTAATTTGCCCAATGGAATGGCCAGGTCATCAACAATAACCAGTACGTTTTCCAGGGGTATTTTCAGCTCCTGCATCCAGTAATTGACAGCTTTCCCACTCAGGTTCATATATGTGGTGGGTTTGATCACGAAAATCTTCTTTCCCTTATAAGATACTTCGGAATAATAGGCGAGTCGAATATTCGAAAATGTACCCCCTAATTGCCGGACTAATGCGTCAGCAATATTAAAGCCTATATTATGCCTGGTATCTACATATTCAGTACCGATGTTGCCCAGCCCAACGATTAAGTATTTCATCCTGACAAAGATAATGGTTTAGATGAATTGCCGTCATGCCTAAGTTTAACTATCTGATAAAACCAAACATAAAAAAAGCAGCCCTGTTTGCACAGGACTGCTTTTCGTACCGGTTGTTAAAAGATTATTTTTTACCGGCTTCTTGCTCTGCTTGTTTTAATGCTCTTGACATTACAACAGATACAATTGTGTCTTCACCTGTATTGGTCACTACATATTTAGCAGCTTCCAAATCACGTACACGGAAAAGGTTTCCAACTTCTAATTTAGCGATGCTTACTTCTACGCTTTGCGGCATATCTTTAGGCAATGCTTTAACACGAAGCTTGCGTAACTTCTGAACCATTTTACCACCCATTTTAACGCCTGGGGAAGTACCGGTCAATTTTACAGGAATTTCCATCAATATTTGCTTGTCATCAAACAATTCCAGGAAATCCACATGCAACAACTGATCTGTAAGCGGATGAAACTGTAATTCTTTGATAATGGCTTTTGATTTTTTCCCTCCAAGTTCAATTTCTAAGAAATTGGCTTCAGGAGTATAAATTGCATCTTTTAACTCGGTAGTTACCACGGCAAAATGTGTTTGTTCTTTACCACCGTACAATACTGCAGGAACTTTACCTTCGTAGCGAAGCTCCTTAGCATCGCGTTTCCCTACGTTCTCTCTTGGAGAACCGCTAATTGCGATTGTTTTCATTTGTTATATTTATTTAATTGTTAAATTCTATGTATTATACATTAAACAGCTCACTCATAGAGCCATGCTCGTTCACATTGGTAATGGCTTTGGCAAATAACTCTGCCGTACTCAATACCCTGATCTTATCGCTTTGTTGCCTTAAAGGAATGGTATCCGTAACAATAAGTTCTGCCAGCTGAGATTTCTCAACGGTTTCGATAGCCTTCCCTGACAATACAGGATGCGTACACACCGCTCTTACACTCTTTGCTCCATTTTCCATAATCAAAGCTGCTGCTTTAGATAAGGTTCCTGCGGTATCACAGATATCGTCGATCAGCACTATATCCTGGCCTGTTACATCTCCTATAATTGACATCGACTCAATTTCATTGGCACGCTTACGGCGCTTGTCGCAAATCACCACTTCTGCATTAAAGAATTTCGCAAAAGTTCTGGCCCTGTAAGAACCGCCCATATCCGGTGAGGCAATCGTTAAATTTTCCAGTCCGAGACTCTTAATATAAGGTACAAATATGACTGAAGCATCCAGATGATCTACAGGGATGTCAAAAAAGCCCTGTATTTGAGCTGCATGAAGATCCATGGTCATAATTCTATGGATACCTGCTGATTTCAAGAGATTGGCTACCAGTTTTGCACCGATAGCTACGCGGGGTTTATCTTTCCGGTCTTGTCTGGCTAAGCCATAATAAGGAACTACCGCAGTAATGTAGTGTGCAGATGCACGTTTCGCAGCATCAACCATTAACAACAATTCAAATAAGTTGTCATTGGGCTGGCAGGTAGATTGGATAAGGAATACATCGCAACCGCGAACAGACTCATCATAAGATGGCTGAAACTCTCCATCGCTAAACCGGCTCAGTGTAACACTTCCTAATGGTTTGCCGTACTGTTCGGCAATCTTTGCTGCTAATACTTTGGTACCGCTACCGGCAAAAAGCTTAACTGGGTTGAATTGCAATGGCATGATTAAAGATCTATCAATGCTGGTTAAAAAAAATCGGATTGCGCTTTTACTCACAATCCGAATATTTGTTGTTGTCCGACCTGGATTCGAACCAAGACAAACGGTACCAAAAACCGTTGTACTACCCTTATACTATCGGACAATCTTCCATCAAAGGTTGCTTTGAAATGGAATGCAAATCTACGCACATTTTTCATTTCTGCAAATCTGTTTTAAAATATTTTTTCAATTATTGCCAGAATCGCTTTAAATCATCAAATATGCCCTAAAAAGTGTTAAACTATGTTATAGTATATCCGATTATCAATCTTATTCTTTATTTTCGGCAGCGCTTTTATAGCCAATTTTAAGTTGAACTATTCCCAAAAAAAATGAACTATTCAAAAATTAATAACCTGACTGGCTGGCTTTGTTTTCTTATTGCTACGGTTACTTATATTTTAACATTAGAACCATCAGTAAGTTTTTGGGACTGCGGTGAGTTTATAGCTTCCGCTTATAAAATGCAGGTGGTCCATCAACCTGGTGCACCTTTATTTTTGATGATTCAGCGCTTTTTCTCTTTGTTTGCCTTTGGCGACATCAACAACATCGCGTATTTTATGAATGTCGGTTCGGCTATTGCCAGTGCAGCTACCATTCTGTTTCTCTTCTGGACCATCACTGCACTCGCAAAAAAAATCCTTGTGAAAAATGGAGAAGTCATTAGCAACGCCAATTTAATCAGCATCATGGGCGCGGGTGCAGTTGGTGCACTTGCCTATACATTTTCAGATAGTTTTTGGTTTTCCGCTGTGGAATCAGAAGTATACGCACTTTCCTCACTATTTACAGCGATCGTATTCTGGGCCATCCTAAAATGGGAAGCAGTGGCCGACGAACCCAGGGCCGACAGGTGGTTATTGTTCATTGCCTACATTATGGGGCTTTCTATTGGTATCCACCTTTTAAATCTACTGACCATCCCTGCCATTGCATTCGTTTATTATTTTAAGAAAATAGATAAGCCCAGCAATTCAGGCATTTTCAAAACCTTTATCGTTGGCATACTAATTCTGGCAGTTATACAATATGGTATCATTCAATATATTGTATCCTTTGGTGCTTATTTTGATTTGTTCTTTGTGAATACATTGGGTCTTGGCTTTGGTACAGGAGTGATGTTCTTTGCCCTTCTGGTTATTGGCGGCTTGGTATACGGCATCAGATATTCGATCAAACATCAAAAGAAAATACTCAATCTGGCACTGCTATCCACCGTGCTCATCATTTTTGGATACGCATCATTTGCCATGATCGTCATCCGCGCAAAAGCAGACCCCAACCTGAACAACAACGACCCTGACAATGCCTTTGCACTTTTAGGTTATTTAAACAGGGAGCAGTATGGCGACAGGCCCTTATTATTTGGTCCCAATTACAACTCTCAGCGGGTGGATATCAAACAGGGTGGAAATACCTATAGAAAGGGAGAAGAAAAATATGAAGTAGCGGGCAGGAAAACAGACTACGAATATGACAAAACGACTTTACTGCCACGTATGTATAGCGATGAAGGCAGGCATGTCGATTTTTATAAGGAATGGATGAGGTTTGACGACAGTCGCTCGCCAAATCTGATCGACAATATGGGTTTTCTTTTTTCTTACCAGGTCGGCCATATGTATATGCGCTATTTCATGTGGAATTTTGTGGGCAGGCAAAATGACGACCAGGGATATGGAAGTTATTTTGAAGGAAACTGGCTAAGCGGTATCAAACCCCTTGATGCCATACGCCTTGGAGACCAGAGCAACCTACCCCCTACCATAGCAGAAAGTAAATCTTATAACCGGTTCTTCTTTTTGCCATTGATACTTGGACTAATAGGTGCAATTTGGCATTTCAAACGCAATCCTAAAGACGGGGGCATTGTAGCCTTATTGTTTTTCTTCACAGGTCTGGCGATTGTGCTTTACCTGAATCAAAAACCATTGGAACCCAGGGAACGTGATTACGCTTATGCTGGCTCTTTCTATGCCTTTGCCATTTGGATCGGCATAGGTGCTTTAGCCATTAGGGAATGGCTGTTTAAGAAAGTCAGCCCTGCCGGAGCAGCCGTAAGCGCTACTGTTATAGGCTTATTTTGTGCACCGGTTATTATGGCAGCACAAGGGTGGGACGACCACAACCGTTCAGAAAAGATGGTCGCGCATGACATTGCTGTAGATTATCTTCAGTCCTGCGCACCAAATGCGATCCTGTTTACCTATGGTGATAACGACACCTATCCGTTATGGTACGCCCAGGAGGTAGAAAATATACGTCCGGATATTCGTCTGGTCAACCTGAGCTTATTTGATACAGACTGGTATATTAATGGGATGAGACGTAAGCAAAACGAGTCTGCCCCCCTGCCTATTACCTTAAAGGATTCTCAATACGTAAAAGGTGTCCGGGATGTGATGTATTATCAGGACTATAAAATCCAGGGAAGTGTGGAACTGAAAAACATACTTGAAGTCCTGCTGTCAGACAATAACGAGGATAAAATTCAAATGCAGGATGGTTCAAGAGAAAACTTTATCCCTACTAAAAACTTTAAACTTACAGTCAACAAAGCCGATGTCATTAAGAACAAAGCAGTCAATGCTTCAGATACCGGAAAGATCGCTCCCGCTATTGAGTGGACATACAATAAAGGATATGTGACCAAAGGAACATTGGCTATGTTTGACATTCTTGTACACAACAACTGGGAACGCCCTATCTATTTTGCCAGTACAGTGCCGTCTGAACAATATAATGGCTTAGACAACTATTTATACAACGAGGGCTTGGCGCTGCGGCTTACACCGTTAGTACCAGATACCAACCAGGCTAAAAATGAACTGGTCAACACTCCGGTACTCTATCAGAACCTGATGAATAAATTTGTCTGGGGAAATGTTAAGAATTCCAGCTACCTAGATACACAATCACAGGATGATATCTCCATCTTTACTAATATTTTCAACAATGCGACCTCCGGATTGATCAAAGAAGGTAAAACTGAGGATGCCAAAAAAGTAGTGAAACGTTACTTTGAAGTGATGCCGGAAAAGTTTCATGGCATGAGATCAATGATGGGAGTGTATTTTATGGCCGAAAATCTATATGTACTCGGTGAAAAACAAAAAGCAAATGAACTGATCATGCGCTCTGCTGAATATATTGAAAAAGAGCTGACTTATCTTGCCGATGTATCCAACAGTAAAAACACCTTTATTGGCGGACAAAATGTTCAGTTGGGCATGTCTTTCTTAAATCAAATGTCCAAAACAACAGCACAGTATGGCGAGACCAAACTAAGTGCCGATATTACCAAACAATTCAATTATCTCGAATCAAGATTCTCTAACTTCTTCGGTCAGTAAAAAACAACTTAAGAATTCAAGATAAAACTAAAAAAGCTGCAAATAACTTGCAGCTTTTTTAGTTTTATCTAATAAGGTCTATTGATTATTCAACAACCCCCATTGCACAGAACTTATCAATTCTGGAGGCAATTAGCGAGTCAGTATCTTTTTTACCAAGTTCTTTTAAATCAGATAGGATCTGGGTTTTAAGCGTTTGCGCCATGAGTTCAGGATTTTGATGGGCGCCGCCAAGTGGCTCTTTAATAATACCATCAATCAACTGATTTTTATACATATCATCTGCGGTCAGTTTCAGGCAATCTGCAGCTCTTTCTTTATAATCCCAGCTTCTCCATAAAATGGATGAACAGGACTCGGGAGAAATAACTGAATACCAGGTATGTTCGAGCATATATACTTTATCCCCTATACCTATCCCAAGAGCGCCGCCTGAAGCACCTTCTCCCACTACAAAGCAAACAATCGGAACTTTTAGAACAGACATCTCCAAAAGATTTCTGGCTATAGCCTCTCCTTGTCCACGCTCTTCTGCTTCCAGTCCCGGATAAGCGCCCATGGTATCAATAAAAGAAATGACTGGCTTATTGAACTTCTCTGCAAGCCGCATTAAGCGCAGCGCTTTTCTATAGCCCTCAGGATTTGCCATACCAAAATTACGATATTGACGCTCCTTCGTATTTTTACCTTTTTGATGACCTATGATCATTACGGTCTGACCATCAATGGTAGCAAATCCACCTATAATGGCTTTATCATCTCTAACCGTACGGTCGCCATGCATCTCTATGAAATCATCACAGATCATGCGTACATAATCCAGTGTTTGAGGGCGCTCCGCATGCCTGGACATTTGTACTTTTTGCCAGCCTGTAAGATTTGTATACAGGGATTCTCTGGTAGAGACCAATTTCTCTTCAAGCTCAGCTAAGGTCGCAGACATATCGACTTTAGTCTTATCGGCAACCTGTCTAACTTTCTCAATTTGCTGAATCAATTCAGCCAGAGGCTTTTCGAAATCAAATGATGTTTTTATCTGTTCCATAATCGGGCAGTAAAAATAGGCATTTTATTTAAAAGCAGCAGCATTAAATCCACATTCCAGCCAGGCTTTATATTCATGCTCATCAGGAGTATATCCTACCGGGTGGTTCATTAAGCGTTCATCCGGACTAAGAATCACATACAATGGCTGGGTCACCTGGTTGAAATTGACAGATTGAAATGTCGCCCAAAGGTCTCCTACGGTCTTGATCTCCTTCTTTAACCCCTCCTTACTGGAATAGGTGAACCGTTGGTCAGAAGGCAGCTTTGCCCGGTCATCTACATAAAGCGAAACCAGTATGAAATTTGCTTTAATAAATTTTGAAACTTCTGGCTTTGTCCATACGTTCTCCTCCATTTTACGGCAATTCACACATGCCCAACCGGTAAAATCAATCAGCAATGGCTTACCTGTTTTTTTGGCCATCACTACCGCAGCCTCATAATCGTTTATAAACTGTGGCTCCACGCCCTCAACTTTATGGCCCCTGGATTTCTCTTTAGCCGTATAGATACTATAACTCATCGGTGGAGGGAAACCACTTAACAAGTTTAACCTCGCATACTCAGAATTGGTCATTCCGGGAACAAGATATAAGGCAAAAATAAAAGTCAATATTCCAAGGGATATCCTGATTTTACCAATTTTTGTACGATCCTCCTTTTTATCAAATACACCTAAAAGGTAAAGTGCGAGGACAAAAGAGATCAGCAGCCATATGCCTATAAATATCTCTCTTTTTAAGATTCCCCAATGCGCCACCAGATCCGCGTTGCTTAGGAACTTAAAAGCAAGTGCAAGTTCCAAAAAAGCCAAGGTCTTCTTGACCGTCATGAGCCAGCCACCGCTTTTTGGCAGACGCTGCATCCATCCGGGAAACATCGCAAAAAGTGCAAAAGGCAAAGCCAGCGCAACACCAAATCCACCCATACCAGCCGTAAGTTGCCATGCACCGCTATTTGACGACAGCGAACCAACCAACAAAGTGCCAAGGATAGGTCCGGTACAGGAAAAAGAAACCAGCGCCAGCGTCAGCGCCATAAAAAATATACCGGTTAAACTCCCCAGTCCACTCTTACTATCCGCTTTGTTGCTCAACTTACCCGATATCGTTATTTCAAATAATCCAAAAAATGACAGCGCAAAAAAGATAAAGATGGCAAAGAAAAATAGGTTGACCCATAAATTGGTAGACAACACATTGAACAGTTCGGGATCAACGTTATTAAGCAAATGAAAAGGTAAACTGCCCAGCAAATAAATACCAACAATAAAAACACCGTAAATAATCCCATTTCGTATAGCAGTTTTTTTACTCCCGGACTGACTTGTAAACCAGGAAACTGTTAATGGAATCATCGGAAAAACACACGGAGTCAATAAGGCCAGTAGTCCACCGATAAAGCCAAGAAAAAAGACATTAAATATGGTACTTTGTCCCTCTTCTTTCCTGCCACAATCGGCGGCGGGCTTTTTCAGATCTATTGTAGAGAGTTCAATCCTCGCCTCCTTACCCTTAGTCAAGTCCTTTCCGCCTTCCAAAGGAACCGTGGTGCTTTCCTCTATTGCTACAAACTCTGCATTGTTGGAAGCAAACCCTGACAATATCACTTTAAGATTTGAAGGGATAGAACCAGGTATTTTAATGTACTGCTTAAATTCGAGCACATTCTTATACACATCAAAGGATTTGCCTGGAAATAACACATCTTTTTGAACGACCAGCTCTTTGGAATGCTCCAGTCGCTCCGTTTTGATAAGTTCATTATCAAATTTTAGGGTCACGGATTCCAGACCCTCATCCGCATCATGCTGCGTATAAACATGCCAGCCCGGCTGAATCGTTCCCGCTACAGTTAAAATATATACTCCATTGTGTTGCTTTTTGGATTCTACAGACCATTTTACTGGCGATTGCGCCATAGCTATAAATGGAAAATAAAAGCACAACAGGGATAGCCATCCCGATTTTATCAGTTTGTTCAAGGTCTTAAATATTAAATTTTAAATGATATATGCCTAATTCAGCGCAATTTTAAAAGGCGCCTCGCTAGGTGGCAAGCATTGCTCTTCATTACAAGCCATAAATTCGACTGAACCAGAAATACTTGTCTTTACACTGCTTTTCAGTTTTACAACCTGGACAAAATCTACTTTATCTTTATAATAAAGCACATCCACGCCAAAGACCTCTTCATGTGCTTTATTGAGTTTACCAAGTTCCTTAGCTGTACCAAAAAGGGTAATTATAGGATTCTTAGCGAAAGTAATTTTAGTCGGCAGCGGTCCGCCTTCGGGAGTTTTCTGTGCATAGATTTTCCAAGGCGACTGGATAGATGCTGTTAAATGGAGCTCATAGGTCTTATCAGCAATTTTCTTACTTGTAAAAGTCCATTTTACAACATCCTGAGATTGTACAGACAATACTGATACGACAAGTACTGCCAACATTAAAATTGTTTTTTTCATTTTGTGGTTGTTTTAGATTGTCATGATGCCGGGTAGAGTCAATTTTTTGACTCAGCTATCCAAACACCAATCTGTTCATTGATTAGTTGATTCTTATGTTTTTTGTTAGTTAAAATATAAAGGCGCAAAGCGCAGACTAAAAAAAAGATGTAACGATATATATGTCCATTTGTAATTATTATTAAAATCCAATAAATAAATCTGTTATGTTTTTACAAGCTAATCCGCAAAAAACAACAAATACAATCTCAGATAAAGTGCATTTTGCAAATTATCAGTAACCACAATGAGTGGTTTCGATCGATAAAATTTAGGTAATTGGCTTATCAATAACGACGAACTACTTTATAGCTTAAGTAAGCTCATTCTGGAACTGGTTACCAATAGCAAATTTATACAATTAAATTTGTCAATTCCAAATAAAACATCAAGATGAGATTCAGGGGGTTATCCATATCCCAAAACAAAGGCATGTCAACAAAGCACTTTAGATAACTTTTTAATTCCAATAAATAATTATGTACAAAAAAAGATACACTTATTGCATTGGCAAACTATAAGGGTAACAAGAAAATGCTATAAATCTGGAAGATCAAATGACAACAACTTGAGTAATCTTTGCCCCAATATTAAACACTTTTGGTCTTATATCAGAGAAAGCATATTCCCCTTTAAACTTTAGAAAAAGCATTACAAATCTCGTAATCAACCAAATAGGCGCTTTCAATGTCAACCCAAAAACATTTTTTAATAATACACCTACAAGACCGTAAATCAGGTGGTTAAATTAAAAAAAGGTATAGTAATTGCCTTGATTAATTACCTGGCACCAACAAGACAACACGGATCGGGACGAACGACTAAATACGATAAAAGTGAGAGATATATTAGACAAAGGCATCGGGCCTGAAAACGAGAGTGCACGATTAGAAAATTTAAAGAACTACATTTTACTATATACAGATTTGGAACCTGCTTTTGATCAGCTTGCTGCCTTAACAGCAACCATAATGAAGGTTCCCATTGCCATTGTAAGTTATGTCGATGGTTTTGAAAACGGCAGTATCCATGTCAAAAAACATAGTAAAGATACCAGTTTTTGCTCCATCGCTGTATTAAAGGGATTGGACGAGATTTTAGATAAAATAGAAGATCCATGCATGCTGAGCAACCCACTCGTCGCCAGTGACTATGGTTTGCGATTTTATGCGGCGACACCTATAACTACAACTGAAGGTTTAGATATTGGCACATTATGTATCCTTGACGATAAATCGAGAGTATTCACCATTGAAATGCAGGAAAAGCTTGAAAGGATTGCTGTTCTTACAAAAACTGAGATTGAAAAAAAAAGGACCAGTAATGGTCCCTTTTCCAGTATAAAAATCTACAAAAAAAAACGGTTAAATAACCCTTCAGAATGTTATTTCTGATAAATTATTTTTTTGTCACCTTAAATTCAGTTCTTCTATTCAACTGTCTTCCTTCAGGGTTGTCCTTTCCGTTTGGCAGTTGATTTGGAGCAATAGGTACAGTAAAACCATAACCTTTACTGGTCATTCTAGAGGCCGATATCCCCTTACTTGTTAAGTAATCCACACAAGATTTCGCTCTCCTTTGAGAAAGGTCTATGTTATAAATAGCTGATCCAATATTGTCCGTATGCGCACTAAGTTCGATCTCAATATTCTCATTATCGACCATAATATTATAAAGATTGTTCAATATTAGCTTAGACGCCTCTGTCAGTTTATCACTATCAAATTCATACAATACATTTTGAAGGACAATAGGCTTATCCACCTCAAACGGTTCCAGGCAAATTTCAGGGCTAAATAAAGTATCTGCCTTAGCAAGCTGCTCATAACTATAATTTAATGCCTTAGCAAAATAATTATCTTTACTTGCAGTAATCCTAAGACTCCTGTTGGAATTAACTTTAAAACTATACTTTCCACCCGCGTCAGTAATCACTTGTCTTTTACCAGTTGAATCGGTCAGTACGATCAATGCACCTGCCATAGGTTTCATGGTATGACAATCCAACAATGTTCCTTGTACAGTCAGGAACTTTCTTTTTACGTGAAATATCTCCAGACAGCAAAGTGAAGCACGATCCGAACTAATGTATCCCGACCTGTCCAGGCTATCTGTTGAAGTAAAGTATAGATCATCTTTAGAAGAGTTTAGCGGATAGCCCATATTGACAGGTACTGTCCACTTTGAAAAATTCCCTTCACTTTCAAAGAAATCAAATCCACCCATGCCCACTTTTCCTTTACTGCTGTACAGCAGCTTTCTGGTTAAAGAATTATAGTATGGTGCCTGGTCGTCTTCCGGTGTATTAATAACCGGCCCCATATTTATACTTTGACCCAATGTGCCATCTGCATTTAAAGCACTATACCAAAGATCGTATTTACCTTGTCCTCCAGGACGATCTGATGAATAAATCAGGTATTTTCCGTCACGTGTTACAAAAGGCTGCATTGAGTTAAAGCTTGCATCATTGACCTGGGTACCTAAAAGCATAGGTTCTGACCACTGAGTACCGGACAATGTTGCATAGTAAATCTGATAATTTTTTACTTCATCTTTACCATTCCATCTGGTCACATACATCGTTTTCCCATCGGGACTAAAGGCCGCCGCTGCAGTTTCTATACCCTTTGCATTTGTTCCCACTTTTTGTACAGTTACTTTATCCAGCAAAGGGTTTCCTGCCGCCTGATAAACCGCATTCAAATAGGGTGTCTCTTTTCGGGTTACTTTGGCCTTTTTATCCTTGTCCTCCAAAACTTCCTTTTTACCAGCTGTCTCTACCGGCCTGGAAGAAGTAAAATAAAAGTTGTTATCCTTTAAATAACCGGCATAGTTTGATCCCTGATCATTAATTGGGGCATCCAATTTATTGATAGCAAACAGGCGGGGATAACGAAGTTCATATAATGCATAATAACAAGAAGCCAGTTCCTTTTTGGCCTTGGTTGTATATTCATCGTTTTTCTTATACTTCTCAATAAATGTATTGAAAGCCGATGCAGCTTCAGAAAATTTTTGGTTTGCACGCAAACATTCCGCATACCAGAATAAACTCAGCTCATATTTGGGGTCAGTAAAATCTTTCGCAATGGTATACCATTGTTCTGCATCCTTAAAGTTATTGTAAAGGCGCAGCGAGGTAGCCAATTGGAATACATTATATTCATAATCATCCTTCTTAGATTCTCCGGCTTCCTTCATTTTGCTTACAAAGCCATAAGGAACAACAAAACCGTCCAGGCTGTCTCCAGAAATTTGCAGGGCCTTCTTATAATATTCAGCAGCTGCATAATATTCCTTGTTCTGAAAATAAACATCAGCAACTCTTTTATTGGAAGTTACAAACTGAGCGTGTACTGCAGTTGTGAGAACGGAGAGTAAAATTATAGATTTAAGCAGTTTCATCTGTATATATTTTGTTTATTTTATAACCTTGGACAAAAAAAGTTTGGTCCTATAATTCCTTTTCTACTGGTAAAGGAGACCGATATCTCCAGACCACCCTGGCTGCTTGTTGCACGGTTTAAGCTCGATGTGTTAAAATCATAGCTTACACCGAATGTCATATTTTTGATGTGCATTCCAAAAAAAGCAATAGCTGCATCATCAACACGATAATTTGCACCAAACATAAGATCAGTTTCTGTATTCAGCATCAGTTGTGCGTAAGCACCGGCGGCTATTTCCTGCGCATTTCCCTGGCGCATAAATATGGCATTTGGGGTAATATCCAACGACTCAGATGCCCTCAGACGGGCACCACCATGGGCAGCATACCTAATCGGCATTCTGACACTGTTGCCGAGAAATTTATCAATTGGCCTTGTTAAATGTGCCGCCATCACACCTCCAAAAACATTGACAGACTGATCCGGGTTACCATCAAAATACATCACACCGAAATTCACATCCGGTACAAGTGTATTGGAAGAAGCAAAGGACTCATTAATACCAAAGCCAGGATCATAACCTGTAACCGGATTATATTGACTGCCTAAAGTGATTTTCGAAGGATCAAAACTCTTGTTTAAGATTCCGGCCTGCAAACCAAAATTGATCATATTCAATCCTGTTTTGCCAAAATGGATACGATAAGCACCGGAAACCAACGCATTTAAATGATTATAACTTACATCACCCGCATTCTGGTTCAGGATCATCGCACCAAATGCAAGGTTCTTTTTGGGTGCCATGTCAAAAGACGCGCCACCCGTAAGAAATGAATTTGATATAGATCCCCATTGCTGTTTTGCATTCAGAGATACCCGGTATTCACCGTCAGTTACTCCTGTGAGTGCCGGATTGAGCCACAAAGGATGAGCATAGTATTGAGAGAAGTGAGGATCGATCTGCGCCGACAACCTCTTGGTTCCCATCGTTAAAACTACCCCTACTGCCAGTATTCTTATTATTAGTTTCTTCATAACAAATTGTTTTTCGAGTTATATAGGTAAATGATTTATGTCAACTAGAACACTCTTATCTCAATAGCGTTATTGTTCCTTTTTTAGTTGTCTTCGTTCCGTCGTTGAATTCCGCTTCCAGTTGGTACACATACACGCCATTAGGCTGCATCTGCCCTTTGTAAGTACCATCCCAACCATTTTGAATATTCAATGATTCGTAGATGAACTGTCCCCACTGGTTGTACACACGCAATCTCAGTTTAGCTATACTATTGCCATACACATACAGAATATCATTCTGACCATCTCCGTTCGGAGTGAAAGTATTCGGAACAAATATTTGATTGCTTAATGGGTTTTCCGTGTCATCAGTAATTGTCGTTGCCGGACTCAACTGGCAAGCCAATTGTCCTACCGCCCTAACACTGATCGTTACCGTCTGACCCGGATTAAGGCCCGCTACCAGATAGCTGGTCACTCCCGGCGCCAGCTGGATCCAGGTACTTCCACCATTCAGCGCTATTTCATAAGAAGAAGCACCTGCAACAGCATTCCATGTAAACGTAACACTTGTAGAAGTCGCCGACTGAACAGTTACTGCAGGCGCAGCCAGGACCGGCAGGATCGTTACAGTAACCGCAGTACGGGTACTGCTTGCACATCCTGTCGCATTTACACCCTCTACATAATAAGTCGTCGTAGCCGTCAATGCAGTCGTCATAAAGGAATTCCCTTCAAAAACTGAATTTCCTCCGGTTTGTGCAGTATACCATTTGTAAGTTACGCCAGCTACCGGATTGTTTACTACCAGTGTAGCCGCGCTACCAGAACATAATGAATTGGCAGCACCTGATATAGATGTAGGCGCCGTTGGAGTAACAGACGCTGTTACAGTTACCGGAGTACGGGTAGCATTTGTACATGATGCTGTACTTGCTTCCACGTAATAAGTGACTGTACCGGTCACTGCTGGCACAGTGAATTGCTGGCCAGTGAATATCGATGTTCCCCCGGTTGAGCCAGTATACCATTTATAGTTTACCCCAGTTTGAGGACTTGTAACACTCAAGGTTGGCGTAGCGCCTAAACATGCATTTACGGAAGCCGCAGCCACTGTCGGCGTCAGGGGTCTAGGAGATACCGTAACCGTTACTTTTACTCTTGCTGTTGTATTTCCGCAACCTGCCGGACTGCTCGCTACCACGTAGTAATCTGCATTCGCAGTCAACACTGGTGTGGTAAATTGGGCACCTGTTGTTAAAGCAGTACCTCCTGTTGCTACATCATACCAGGTATAAATTAAACCTGCCTGTGCATTTTGTATAGACAATGTCGCCCGGTCACCACTGCAAATGCTGGTGCCTGCATTGGCAACTACCGGCGGCTCTGGCGTAGGATTAACAGTTATTGTAATCGGTCTGGCCGTCGCCGATGTATTCTCACATTTATTCGTACCTCTAACTGTCACGTAGTAAGTCACCGTAGATGTTAAAGATGGGATATTAAATACCGCACCAGTAAATACCGCAGTTGTCAGGGCTGGATCGCTGTACCATGTAAATACCGGATTCGTAACGGTAGTGCTGCTTGCCGTTAAAGTAGCAGCAGTACCAGAACAATAACTTGCTTGCAAACCTGTCACCGTGATATCAGCAAGAACAGCAGGAGGCGTTACCGTAATCACCACTGCCCTAGCATCTGCTATAGTATTTTCGCATCGGTTGGTACCGCTAACGGTCACATAATATGTTCTGGACACAGTAAGTACAGGTGTCTGGAATACCGCACCGGTGAATGCAACACTAGTTAGGTTGGCATCATTATACCAGGTAAAAATTGGATTGGCAATGGTACTGGTTGCAGTTAACGTAGCCCTTGTACCTGCGCAGAAGGAAGCATTATTTCCTGTTACAGTAATATCTGCAGCTACTGAGGTCGGATTAACAGTGAATGTGATTCTTGTACGCGGTGCAGGACTTACACACGAATTGGCATTAACCGCCTCCACATAGAAATTATAAACTCCCGGAGCCAGGTTGGCAGGTGTTGTATACGTATTTGTGTTGGTCGCTAATAAATTGCCACCTGTAAGTGCATCGTACCAATTGAAGGTCACCCCTGCCACTGCATTAACACTTAAAGTTACCGCAGTATTTGGACAACCTGTTGTTGGATTTCCGGCAGATACTACCGGTGGAAGTGGAGCTGCCAGAACAGTGACAACAACTTTTGTTTTAGCACTTTCGCAGCCATTTCTATTGGCTGAAACAAAATAGTCATAAGTACCCGCAGGAAGCGTAGCATCCGTAGTAAACGTTACTCCATCTTTACCCGACTGGTATGCTGCACCTCTGTACCATTTATATACGGTACCTGCAACGGGGTTTGTAACTGTCAACGTTGCAGAAGTACCCACACAGGCAGCCGCATTTGCACTTTGTACTTTCGGAGCTACAATAACTCTTTGTGCATAGTTAAAATCTATTGAACCCAATACAGTAACAAGGCCAGATCTTAATCTAAGCTCTACCCCATCAAACTGTTGTTGTGGAACAAATGAGAATATAGCCCCACTGTTGTCACTAAGCAATTCCAGTTTAATCAATGGATTGCTCGCCATGATCATATCATTATTGCTTACAGTTCCTTTATAAGTGGTTAGTTCTAAAGACGGCAATACCGCCAAAGATAGCAACTTGCCCGGTGAACTTACTCTGACACGGACGGTATCGCCTACCACCGAAAGATTGTTGAAGCCAACATGCTGATAAACAGAAGCTCCTAAGACCGCAACTGGCAATACCAATGAAGAAGCAGTTGTCGCGCTGTTGTCATATGCCAGGCCAGGATTAAACACTCCCGTAATCAAAGCTACTCCGTCTACGCCTCTTCTTACCTCCTTTGTCGCCGCCTCACATGGCACATCAGTATTTGTTCCCGCAGGAAGAATGGTGACTACAACAGGCGTACGTGCAGAAGGAGGACATCCGCCAGCGATTGAAGCTGCTACATAGAAGGTAACGGTAATTGGAGATGTACCGGTATTAATCAATGGAGAAGATACAAACTGCGAACCGGTAAAGATACTGGTAGTCGCAGTAGGAGAATCGTACCATGTAAATACGGCACCCGCTGAACTGGATGTCGCTGTAAGTACTGCTGGCGAACCAGAGTTTACAGTAACTGCATTAGGAGTTACTACCGGTGCATCCAATGTTCCTACATTAATCGTAGCTGTCGCTTTTGCTGATGCAACACCACAACTGTTCACGGCCTCTACTTTATAAGAAGTTGTACCAGTCACACCGGTAACAGTAAATGTAGGCCCATCTTTTCCAGCCTGATACTGATCGGCAGCATTGTACCATTTGTATATAATTCCAGTAATCGGATTGCTAACAGAAATGACCACATCAGACCCTGTACATGTATTGATTGTTGGTGAAACCAATACCGGAACAGTTGGTGGCAGCGTAACCGTTACGTTAACCGGTGTTCTATAGCTTGCGCATCCTGAAGCAGTATTTGCTTCTACAAAGAATCTGGTGTTTGCTGTTAATACAGGCGTAACAAATGAAGTTCCATCCTTGCCTGCCTGATAGGTACCCGCTGCATTGTACCATTTATAGGTGATACCTGCTTTAGGATTTTGTACAGTTAAAGTCGTCGTCGTATTCGCACATGCAGTAACATTTGGCGAAGCTACTTCAGGAGCAACAACGACACGCTGTGCATAATTTAGATCTACCGTCGACAATGCACCAACTACGCCTGAGTTCAGGCGAACCTCTATATAGTTAAATTGCTTTGTTGGCACAAAAGATACCAAAGCCTCCGAATTGCCGCTAAGCAATTCCAACCTGATCAAGGGATCGTTCAGAGAAAGGCCATCGTTGTTAGGTGTATTTCCGTTATATGTACTGACCCTGATGCTTGATAAAAGACCAACAGAAAGTAACTTTCCGGGAGCACTTAAAAGCACACGGACTGTATCTCCAATATTAGACAATGTGGTAAAACCTACCCGTTGGTAAACCGATGCATTTAATGCAGCTACCCCCATAACTAAAGAAGATGCTGTTTTTGTATCATCATCTATAGCCAGTGAAGCATTGAATACCCCAGATAGCAGAGCGATGCCGTTGACAACATCATTGTTCTGTAAAGTCGGGGCTTCACATGGAACCGGGTTTGGTGTTCCAGGTCCACTCACATTGATCGTTACCTGTACACGTGAAGCAGCAGTACATCCGGTAACAGTTGATTTAGCTTCTAAATAGTAAGTAGTAGTTGCAGAAAGCGGCGGGGTTACATAAACTGACCCTGTAGCCACTCTTGTCGTAGAAGTTAATGAGGTATACCAGTTAAATTCAATATTTGAATCCGGAGAGGTAGCCGTCAATGTAGAAGTCTGTCCTGCATTTATAGTTGTGGCAGATGCCTGAACTTGAGGAAGCACCGGACGAGGGTTTACAGTAACAAGTACGGTGGTACGGGTCGGGCTCACGCAAGGCCCATTGGCAGCCTGCACATAATAAGTCGTATTTCCAGTTAAAGCTGGAGTAGTAAAACTAGGCCCTGTAAATACAGGCGTTGTTCCAGCCAATGTAGTATACCAGGTATAAGTAGTTCCGGCCACAGCTCCTGTAACAGGAATCACAGCGCTGGAACCGGAACAAATTGGCGTCACAGCGGCGACTACAGGTGTTGGGGGAATCGATGTCACTACAACAGTAACTGGCATACGCTCCGGATTGGCGCAACCCGCTTTGCTGACTTCTATATAATAAGTTCTATTGGCAGTCAATACAGGAGTGGTATAGCTATTGCCGCTTACCAATGCCGTACCACCTGTAGCATCAGCAAACCATCTTAAAGTAGTGCCTCCATTCGCTGTAGCATTAATTGTTGTCGAATTTCCTGAACAAATGGCCAAACCTTCCGATGCGATCGTCGGATTTGGATAAATGATCTCCGCACCATAAATATTTAAACTGCTCAATGCAGATACCAGTCCGCCAAAACGAACCTCTACACGATCAAAAGCCCCATTTGCAAGTACTGTTGCTTTAAATCTGTTTCCGCCAAGCAGCCTTAAATTGACCAGACTAGAATTCAGGGCATAGGTACTCACCACATTGTTCCCGTTCATCACCCTAACAGTAATGCCACTTAAAACGCTAAGATCGGCAAGACCAACCGGTATTTCCAGATCCACACGCACACTGTCAGTGGCAACACCACTGTTATTAAATATCAGTCTCTGATAACCCGTTGCAGCTACCCCTACCGCCAGATTAATCTTTGTAAAATTCGTTAGGTTGGCATCAGTCGAATTACCAGGGCCATCAACTCCGCACAATAAGCACAACAACCCGTCAATTCCTGTACGTTGCCTTACCGCAGCATTACAGTTTGGATTCGTCGATCCGTTAATCACAGTAACCAGCACGGCTACCCTGGCGCTTGAACAGCCTGAAGCGCTTACTGCTTCTACATAAACTGTTCTGTCTGCAGTCAAAGCCGGAGTGGTATAGCTCGGGCCTGTTTCCAATAATGTACCACCAGTAGATGCAGAATACCACCTGATGGTATTTCCTGCGGCAGCAGTCGCAGTGAGGGTAGCAGTTTCACCCGAATTGATAGAAACAGCATTTGTTGTCACTTCCGGCAATGCAGGCGCCGGATTAACTACTACATTGGCAGGAACTCTTACACTCTGGCAGCCGCCAAGAACAGATTCTACATAATATGTTTTATTTCCGGTTAAAGCTGGCGTAGTATATGAAGCACCTGTAAAGACTGGTGTGCCATTAGTAGAAACATCATACCAGCGATAAGTATGGTTCGCTTGAGGCGATGCTACGGTTAGTGTCGCTGTAGTTCCTGCACAAATCGGAGACAATGCAGTCAACACAGGCACCACCGGATCATTAACGATAATAACTATTTCTTTGCGCGGAGAACTGTTTGTACAGTCTGTACGTGTAGCCTCCACATAAAATCTATTTATTCCTGAAGCAAGTGTCGGTGTATAGCTGGTACCGGTAACAACAGCTGTTCCACCTGTAGCCTGAGTATACCACCTATAGGTAGCACCAGCCTGAGCACCACTAATGGTCAAAACCGCAGGCTGCCCTACGCATAAGGTAGCATTATGTGCTACTGTTCCATTTATAGCAACTGTAGTAGGTATTAATCTTTTAACATCATGTAGCCTCACCGACTGCAGCACACTGGCTACACCGCCGACCCTCAATTGCACCCGGTCAAACACAGCCGATGGTGCAAACGTTACTACTGCGCGGTTTCCTGCTCCTGATAAAAGACGTAATGTCAATAAGCCGCCGCTACCAGCAACGACGCCATTGCTTGTATTTCCATTGAATGTTTCAATGGCAATCGATTTTAAAACATCCAGCTCCACTAAAGCAGCTCCTGTAGAGATGATCATTCTTACAGAATCACCAGGTATTGAAGCCCCGTTAAAGATAGCCGTTTGTTGTGCGTATCCCAGCAAACCAACTGCTGAAGTTAAGATAGAATAACTGGTTTCACTATTGTCTATGGCATCTTGTGCATTGGTAACTCCACCTAAAGCACCCACGCTGCCAGATATACCGTGAAGCTCATCAACCGCAGCATCACAAACCATACTGGTCGCATCTTTTAAGAAATAAGCATGGTATACATATAGGTTCGCAGCGATAGACAGCAACCCACCATCTACCGTAATCCTCACCCGATCATATGCCTCACCAGGCGCAGGTATGAAGATTTCTGATTGATTTCCTGAGGAAAGCAAATTCAACAAAGATGAAGATCCAGTGATAACACTACCTACAGGATCATTACCATTATATGCCTGAAACTTAAAAGCACCGAGGTTTACTCCGACTAAATTAGTTCCGGAAGAGATCTTGATGACCGAGCCTGTTGAGGCGCCCGGCAAATTTCCCGCTGGAAATCTCAGTTCCTGCCAGGCAGACCCTGCTACACCCAGACCAACAGAAATATTGGATGCCGTGGTTAAATCTGTATCATAAGCTCTCGCGCGGTCGTCAACACCGCAAACTAAGCACAACCCGCCAAACCCTCTATCATCAGACGTAGCATAAACTCTTTGTTTTGCCTGCTGCGCATACGATTTGAAATTTACGAGCGTTAATACTATTAAACTTATAAGAACGAAAGATAACTTCTTAAAATGCTTTGACGTGGTAGATGTCCATTTCATAGAATAAGGGGTTGATTGAGTATTAATATATAAACTGCAATTTTAGGAATAGAATGGCCACCATTCGCTGTTCCTTTTGTTCATTTCAAGCCGTTTTATTCATTAATTTTTGTTCATTTTGTTCATTTTCATTTTTGAATGACTGAACAAAATTTTGGCACGACACCCAAAACATTGAAAAACAGCTGTTTACGTAAAATAAGTCCTGAAAAAAACTTCTTACTCCAATAAAGACTTGTTCATTTTCACCTTTAAAGAGTTATATTCGGTACATTGATTAATTAATGCGCAAGTATAGCTTCTGTATGGAGGAAACGTTTATAATAAATGAATTAAAGAATCTTATACTCCAAAAAACTGGAATCCGAACAGTCACACCTTCCGACTGCAAAAGAATCTCAATGGAAATCAGCAGAAGTGTTAAAAAAACTGTTAGTGAGACCACAATTAAACGATTATATGGATTTGCAGTAGTTAAACACAACTTTTCCAGGTTCACACTGACCACTTTACTTGAATATGTTGGTAAAGAAGATCTGACCAAACTCCTCCCAAAACACCCCTCTCTCCCGCAGCGTCACGATGCTCAGGACAACTGGACCGCGATAGATATCAATGCCATGCGAATCACACAATCGACAATAAAAGGCATAAAGCACCGTTCAGGTCTTCCCTATCATATGACCATTGAGAGAAAGTTCGCAGAACAGGATTTCGATGACTTTTACAAAAGCGATTGTGCATTTACATGCTTCATATCCCAACCCGGATATGGCAGAACTATATTGTTAAGCCACCTTGCAGAAAAATACTTCCTGGCGCCAAATGCTCCATATCAAAAATGCACACTTCTATTTATCAATGCGACCAACCTGTTTAATAATGAATATAAAACATTCAGCCTCGACGAGCAGCTAAAATTTCAACTGGGAATTAGTCCTCAGGATGGGATAATACCTTTCGTAAACAACCATTTTAACAATAGAGAAGAAAAGTTCATTATATTCATGGATGGGTTTTCTGAACTGACCCTAAAAAGGGATCTGAAATTTCAGTTGTTCGAGAGCATCATCAACTTGATATCTGCAATAGAGGACAGCAAAAATATCAAATTGGTCATGAGCATGAGATCGACTACATGGCTAAGATTTTTTGAACGTATGCGAAGTTCCATTCATTTAAGATCCAAATGGTACATGGGAAATTATTTCAATCAGAATGATACCGCTAATGTCCCTCCCCTAACAGAGAAAGAAGTTGATCAGATTATTCTCAAGATCAACAATCATGATGCAAAACCGATTCATCCTAAGCTGAAATCACAGCTCAAATATCCATATCATTTCCAATTATATTATCAGCTGAAAGAAGAAGATCCTAACTTTGATTATTCTGCCAACATTTCATTCTATGAACTGATCACTAAGTATATTCAGGAAAAGATATACCGCTCTAATTATTACACAGAAAAAATACTCTTTCTTAAAAAGCTGGTCCAAATGACAGACTTTGCTAAAAGCGGATCTTTTGTAGCAAAGGACAATCTCATCAATGAGCTCGGAACATTCAAAAATGCGTACATGGAGCTGATCTCTGATGGTATTCTGACCGAAGAGAAACATACAGAGACAATGCACCCTGTGGAATACGTTCGCTTTCTGCAGCAACATATATTTGAATATTTTCTTTTTATAGAATTATTAGAAAAGCACCACCTCAAACTGGACCGAAGCTTTTTTGATAAGATAAAAGCTGAATATGAAGGCACCAAAGTGTATTTTTCAATTTTACAATGGTCCATTAGATTTGTAATTAGAATAGGAGATCTGAAGCCCTTAAATTTTATCTTCGATCTAAAATTTACCAACTCTGAGAGAAATCAAATCATTCTCTTCATAGCAGAAAATCTAAAATACAGATTGTCCTACAGTATGGAAATTCTGCTCCTTTTACAGCAACATAAGTTCCATAATGCAGCTGTTGTGCATATATTAAATTTTGATTTTCTGGACACAGCCTACAAAGATTCCATTTATGCGCTTTTGGATATAGCGGACACCAACGAGAATAAACTGATTTATAATGCCGTCTTATCAATAATTGAAACACTTAAACTAAACCCAGCTACACTTGACAGCAGGCTAAAGCAGCTGGAGCCCCTTAAGGAGGCAGGATCATCCTGGTTTATTAGTCCACATGATTTTACATCCCTGGTCTATCAAAAGCTAAATGATGTTCAAATCAACCAGCATCCTGTTTCGCAAAAAATAGATCTGTTTAAACAAAATCATGAAATATTTCCTGTAAAAGGCGATACTATCGGTGTGCAGGAAGCTATTATTTACATGTATATGTGTGTAATTAATACTTTATATGGAAATTCAGTAGAACTCATCAAGATCATCCGGTCCATTCTTAAAGTACGGCCTAATTTTTTTCACATCAGATCCCCGTTTTCCACCCATATATTAAGCCTGCTGGCTATCGCATGCGCGAGAACTTCTCCTGGAAAAAAGACAGATCAAATGGAAATCATAGTGGGTAAACTCCTTGAGGACGACAAAAAAGGCTATTTCACCCACAACGTTCATGCTTTGTATAAAATACTGCAGGCTGAACAGTATAAAAACAAGAATGAGAATCAGCTCGCACTCAACAAAGCCTTAGAAAGCTTACAATTTTTCACGCAGAAAGACCTGTATTTGAACTGTCTGATTGTATATAATCTAATTATCAAGATTTGTACAAAAATGCAGGATTTCGAAAAGGCAACGGAATACAAATATGAAAAGTTCAATTTTATGGAAGAAAGGAACATCCACAAACAGTTATTTCCTTTCTCTATAACCAGTCATCACAACTCCTGACCCTCATTTAAGCCTTAGGCCTACAGGAATCCAGCCTGATATAAAAGGTAGTCCCCTCATTGACTTTACTGTCAAACCAGACTGTGCCGCCCAAAAGGGTAATGAACTCATGACAAAGCACCAAACCAAGTCCTACGCCTTTTTCATTGTTTGTTCCAAACGTAGATTGAACCTTTAGAGAAAATATCTCCGGCTGCTTTTCCAAAGGAATTCCCTTTCCGGTATCCGAAATAATAATTGTGCAGTATTTCTCAGAACTTTCCGAACTGATCACAATACGCCCCCCGCCTTCAGTGAACTTAATGGCATTATTGACCATATTCCGCACGATAATGTCAATCATATTCGGATCAGCCCACACACAAAGTTGGGGAAGAAGATTATTTTCAAACAAAATTGATTTTTCCGCAGCGGTAGTCTTAAGAAGTTCCAGACTTACTTTCAATGTTTCCTTTAAATTTACTTTAGCCGGGTTTACAGAAACACCGGTCAACTGTGTCTTACTCCACGACAATACATTTGAAAGCATTTGCTGTGTATTCTTTGTTTCATTGAACAGGCTTTTCTTGATCATCATTTTCTCCTCATCGGTCAGCTCTATTTCCGCCAATAGGCCCAGAAAATTCTGAATGGAATTCAGAGGCGAACGAAGATCATGCGCAACTATAGAAAGCAATTTATTGCGCACCTCGTTAGCCTGCTCCAGTTTAAGCGATTTCTGATCCGAAAGGATTTTTTCGTTGTAATAACTATTTCTAATGTAAGAGGTAATCAAAAAAACGAGAAAAGTGACAGATACATAAGCATAAATAGCATCTACATATCGCACATATTCATTTTGGTAGGTTTTCGGAATGAAATCCGGATAGTTGAACTGAACGACCAATAGCAGGCTAACGATCACCATATTCAGCAATACCCAGAAAAAATACTGCTTTTTAGGCGTCAACGAAATGGTGATGTAAAGGAGTAAAGTAAAAATGATCAATGAAGGGCCATTTATACCTGAATTATAATAGAAGTTTATAGCAAAAGCTACATAACTGAAAAAACAGAATAAACTGACACTCAAATTCAGCATAAACCTGTACCTGGACAAATAATACAAGGTCACCAGCAAGATCAGGCAGGGAATCATCAGTATTGTAAGCTCAGGAATATCAATTAAGTAATTGATAATGGCATTGACAAACAAAATGAGAAAGGAAATAACGCATATGCCATGAAACAACCTTGCCTCAAGAGCAAAATCATTTCGATGCCCAATTAAATGCGCCGATATATTACTTTTAAATATATTTCGCATTCTCTTTTATCTTTCTGCACCCGCCTTCTTTCATAAGGTTTGCAGCATTAACCCATAAGAACATGTATTCTCTTTTAAATCACCAAAAATGAAAATTAATAGATTCACAAAGTTTTATACAAGAAGGGATGATTAGGCCGGTATAAAAATACAACTTTGATCAGTTCATATCCAAAAATATTCTCATAATAGTCAATAAAAGAGCTATATATATACAAAAAGAGGCAATTCAATTGAAATTGCCCCCTTTCCGAAAACTAAAAATATGCTATTTAATAACTGGCAGCGAGTTTTAAAGCGTTATAGGTATTTACGATACCTCCCGTGACTGAAAGATCAGAAAAAGGTATACTTTTCGTTGTTTCACCAACAGCAACCTTAACCGAATGATCCACTTTAACGACTGATTTCATAATAATTTCTTTAACCTGGACCGCAGACAGTTTTGGATAATAAGAACGTATTAATGCAGCCAGACCGCTCACTACCGGAGCCGCCATACTTGTTCCATTCTGCTTCTCATAAGTAGAACCCGGCGTCGTTGAATTGATATTAACACCAGGTGCAAATACGTCAACTTTGGTTTTGCCATAGTTAGAGAAAGATGCCTTAAGCGTTTCATCATTTTTCCATGATGATGCGCCTACGGTAAGCCATGAAGAAGCAACACCGCCTCCATCATAATCAGGTGTCGGGAAGTTAGACTCTACATCCAGATCTTTATTGTCATTTCCCGCCGCATGAACCAATAATACATCTTTAGATACAGCATATTTTACCGCATCGTCAACCAATTTCTTGTCCCATGAATAGGCCTTTCCGAAACTCATGTTGATCACTTTTGCACCGTTATCAACTGCATAACGGATCGCATTAGCCACATCTTTATCTCTTTCATCACCATTTGGCACATTACGTACACCCATAATCGCTACATTATCCGCAACGCCCATGATCCCAAGATTATTGGTTCTTACTGCTGCTACAATTCCTGCAACATGTGTACCGTGTTTTGCATCAGGACCAGTAACATCATTATTGCCATAAATCTTTTGTTTACCATCAGCATAATTGTCAATGCCCAGCTCAGTGCGCGGATCATAATCCAGGTTCAGGTTATAATCTACCTGTTGCTTAAAATGATCCAGCCCCTTTACAATCTGTTTATTGTAGAAGTCCTGAAAGCTGCCATTTTTCAATTGAGAAAGCATAACCTGTTTGATGCGGGTTTCCATAGGCCCTTCTGCTTTGAAATTCTCAAAATCCGCTAGTGTTGGGTTTTCTTTACCAATTTTAGCCACGACGGCATCCAGTGCACCTTTAAATCCAGATATTCCGGCCAGGTTACCTTTCGCTTCCTCCAGCTCTTTTTCATATTCTACCAGCATTTTCTTATAAGCCTGGAAGGCAGGAAGATCTGCAGGAAGAACAGAAGTCTCATCTGCATTCTCAAATTTAGCTTTATCCCTTTTGATTAAACGGGTCAGTTCCAATGTTTCGTAGTTTACGGAGCCTTTCGCTGAACCCAAAAAATTCCAGCCGTTTACATCGTCAATATAACCGTTCCTATCATCATCTTTACCATTTCCGGCTTTTTCTTTTTTGTTGATCCATAAAATGCTTTTCAGATCTTCATGGTTAATGTCCACTCCCGCATCTAAAACTGCGACAACAACAGTTTTTGATTTCTTACCCTTTAACAACTCATTGTAAGCTTTCTCGGTACTGATTCCAAAAGTAGAATCCAATTGCAAATCAAGGTTCTGCCAATTTGGTTTCTGTGCAAAAGATAAAAATGGCAATACAGTCAGTAAGCCAACAATCAACACTCTGCTATACAACAAGCTAAGTCTATTCTTATTCATATATTCAAATTTTGGACAAAGGTAATGAATTTAAATATCTGAACAACATAGTCGCAATAACGTTGCATTAGATCCGGCAACTAAAACGCCATATACATTCATTTCACCAGATACCATATACGGACTTACCCCGGCAATACCTACAAATTTAATGTAGCGCCCTTTTGGTTTAGAAGAAATATTGTAGAACTGCCCATCGTATGTTAAGCTACAGATATGGTCGTTGAGCTGTGACTATATTTGTTGAGCTGTGACTATATTTTAAGCACAACAGGCCCAATAAGACCCGAAGACAATAACTTATCTTCTTTTTTTATGATGATATTGGTATTGGTCAGCCGCTTTTCCTTATCAAGTGCAGCGTCTCCAATAAGCCGGTTGGGCCACAAATTTATGATCTCAATTTCCAGCAGATTACTTCCCTGCTTCAATTCCTCACTAATATCCAGCATCCAGGGCGATGTCCATACCGTACCCTTGTCTACCCCATTCAGCTTCACAGTAGCGATATTCTTCACGATACCCAGATCCAGGAATACAGATTTACCTTTGGATGGCAAAGCTCCGGTATCAAAAGTTTTACGATATACAGCCTTTCCTGAATAATATTTTATCCGCTGATCGGGATGCTTGCTCCAATCCTGCAATTCCTCAAACCGTACAGCGGCCGGGCCGCCCCAGTCCACGTCAAACTTCAGGTCCCATGCGCCTTTCAACTCCTGAAAAGTATTCAGTCCCGAGCGCCCCTGATACAACCAGGCTGCCTGATTGTTCAAAACAACCTTATCGGTCATTGCGGTCTGCATGCTTTTCTGTGGGAATACCACAAACACTGACCCATAGGCTGCGAATTGCAAAGAAACAGACAACCTGTTGCCCACAACTTTATACACTGGTGTCCTGATGATCTTCCCGGTTGCCGCATCCCAAAGTTCTGGCTTGCGCCCGCTGACCCTAAATACGCAATCGCTCTCTACCTCTTTGTCCTGCCGGTTTGCCAAAAAGTAAATCTCCCGGTCTTTGACTGTCCGGTGTATGAAATCGATGTAATTTTTCTCTCCGCTGTACTCAAAATCAGGTCCAATGCCATCCTTAAGTAAGACATTCCGAATTGTTTCTCCTTTAATTACCCTACCCTTCCCAAACTGCTGCAGTCCGCCGGAAGACCCACCGATACCCCATACCTCATCGGCAATAGCCCTGACCTCATCATCACATTTGGGATAGTTCTTCAATCCCGGATCTCGCAGCGGCTTAGGTCCGATGATGGTCGCCCCGGCACGCACCAAATCCCTGACTTTACGGGCCACTTCGACGGGCATTGTTTCCGAATCCGGGACTACCAACACCCGGTAACTCATTCCATCAGGCAACACCACTCTTTTATTTTTAACTGCCACCCTGGTCAGCAGCACTTCTGAGTTACAGACATCATAATCATATCCTTTTCCAAGTGCAGGGTCTGTGCGCTTTGGTCCTACGAGGTTGGGTGCCCAATCCCCGTTATAATACAACACATCCGCCACAAACAGCCCCGACTGCAGCAAATACTGGCACCTGTTCAGATACCCCAGGAACACATCAGCCCTGTCCCACCAGGTGATATTTCTATTGAAATGCGTCCCTGCACCATATTCGTAACCTGGTTTCTTATCCCCGGCCCGCGTTGCGGTAGAGGTATGGATCACAAACCTGTTGATCCCTTCACAGAAAGCCCGGTCTGCAATGGGCTTCAAAGATTCCGGTGTGTCGCTCCAATGAGGTTTGAAGGAGGTAAAAGCTTCCGCAGAGGCCTTTTTCTTCCCGTAAATATGAGCGGCCGAAGCCACCAGCTTACAGACCTGGTTCTGATCGTGCTGCACGAAATTTTTACCGTTCCAAAATTCACCCATAGGCAGATCCATCCGCCCCAGGTTTTTTAAGGCATCCATACACATCGTACCCGACCAGCTCGGCCCGGCACCCTCACTTTGCACCAGCAGCCCCTGCGCATGACAAAGCTCCGCAAAGCGCTTATAATGCCCATCGGCCATACAGTCCGCAGCAGTCTTGCGGTAATCATATAAGAAGCGGTCAGAAACCTCCGCGTTCTCTACCACCATCCCGGCAAACACGGGAAGATAAGGCAAAGCATCATAGCCCCTGTATTTTTTAAACTTCTCCAGTATATTGTCTGTCCAGTTGGGGAAACCATCCTCAAAACTATCGTCGTGAAAGTATTTCAGCGCCTTTTTAAATTCGCCGGCTTCTTTTATAAGCGTCTTCCCCAGATGGTCAAACTGTCTTTCCACACCCTTTTCATTCAGCCAGTCGATCTCCAGTCCTTCCGCCTCCGGCAACGCATAAGCCGTGCGTGCGCCGGTCATCCGGTGCCCCGTCCTCAGGATCGTCCATTTGCCCGCCGGCACTTCCCAATCCAATACCCCGTCCGGTCTTAATTTAGCGGTGAGATCTATGATGCCTCGCAGTGCAATCGGCTTATCGGCCGTCCCATTCTTCCATGGTATTAAAGTGGGCTCCATCACTTCATGGGCTTCCGCATGGCTGCTCGCATCCAGTCTGTTGCTTTTGGCAGGTAATAATTGTGACCGCTCTGCTCCCAGCACCGATCCTCCGTCAGCATCTTCCTGGTAAGCCAGCACCGAAGTATCCTTGTAGTCCAGCTGATCGAGCGGCAGATCGATATAATTTTTTATAAACAACTGCTTTGCATTGTCATAGCCATCTCTATTGCCGGGCAAAGGCAGTTTGCCGGTAAATTTCTGAGGGCCTGACAGCTGCATCTTAGATTGCAGAAACCAGCGGCCCGAGTCTTCAGCCTTGATCCAGGCCCCGCCCATCGCCCATCCTGTACTCAGATTAACACCCAGTTCTATTCCCAATCGATCAGCTTCCTTCAATGAGTGTTTATATAAACTGAGCCATTCTTTAGATAAAAACTCAGGACCTTTTGGGATCTCTCCGCTTCCAAATCCTGTTGTAGTATTGATCAGCAGAACCCCGCCCATACCCTTGGCTTTAAATTCTTCAAAGTCCAGTGTGATGCCCGCTTCATCCACGAGACTATTAAACCACCACCAATAACAGCAGGTCTTTGCATCGTCGGGCGGGTTTAAAAAGGATCCTTCTATTTGATCCAACGCAAGTAACGGATCTAGGATCCCTGCATGTGTGATTTTCACAAGCATTAGGTTTGCACTGGCTACCGCACCTACTTTTATAAATTTTCTTCTGCTAAATTCCATATTTATCCCTTCGATACAACAGGCAGGGCCTGCTTCTGATTCATATTTGGCCAACCTAAATTAGAATAGATTTGCGGGACAGCCGTCATGTACTGTCATGCACGTATAAAGAAATTTCATTTTCTATACACAGTTGTACAAACAGAAATACAAACTTTAGATGTATAGCTTGACCAGAACAAACAACTTTGCATGTATAGCCAAAATAACAATAGCAAAACTAGATGTATAACCAGATGAGCAACAGGAGATCATAGAACTGCCATACAAACCACTATGCTTTTAAAACGACCGGCCCCAATAAGCCCGATGGACTCAGTTTATCTGTTTTCTTAAATTCAATATTGGTATTGGTAAGACGTTTTTCTTTTGGTAAGGCGGCATCACCGATCAGGCGGTTTGGCCATAGATTGACCACTTCGATCCTAAGCTCGTTTTTGCCTTTGGCCACAGCAGAAGAGATATCAATGTGCCAGGGAGCTGTCCAGACAACACCGATCTTCTTGCCGTTGACTGCCACTTCTGCGATGTTGTGTACCGTTCCGAGATCAAGGAATAAAGGCTTTCCGTGTGCTGGTTTAGACTCCAATGGAAAGCTTTTTGTATATACCGCTGTTCCTGAGAAGTACTTGATCCGCTCGTCTTTATGGAGGCTCCAGTCTTGCAGGCTGGCGAACTCTACAGAGGCGGGTCCACCCCATTTGGTATCAAAGGCCACCTGCCATGAACCTGTGAGTTCCTGCAACGGTTTAACCAGGGGATAATTGAATAAAGGCTGCTTTACTTCTTTTACCTTCCTGCTCACCGGAAACACGATAAAGTAAGACTGAAAGGGCTCAAACTTTAGGGGGATATGAATACGTCCGTCTATGGTACTGAATTTTACTTCCCTGGTGATGGTACCCAACACCGGGTCCCAGATCTCCGGCAACCGGTTGCTGATCCTGAAGGTACAATCCGAAAGCACCGCTTTTCCATGCTTATTCGTAATGAAATAGATATCAGCGTCTGCTGTCCTCCGGTGAATAAAATCGATATATACATCGCTATTCCCTTCAAACTCGAAATCCGGCTTGATGCCATCATTAAGTAATACGGAGCGGATAGATTCTTTATAAAATACCCGGCCATGCCCATAGTGGTTGATCCTCAGCTTGCCGGCCTCCACCTTGCCCCACAGTTGCCTGGCAAGAACATCCAGGTCTGCATCGCATTTCGGATAGTTCTTTAAGCCCGAATCCATAAGGGGCCTGGTGCCTACTATAGTAGCGCCGGCTTTAACCAGACTACTTATCTTTTTGAGTACAGCCAATGGCATTCTCCGGTTGTCCGGCAATACCAAAATCCGGTAGCTCATGCCATCAGGCAAGACCAATCTGCCGTTAACCACACTCAGGCGGGTCAATAAAACTTCTTCATTACAGGCATCGTAATCATAACCCCTGCCAAGGGCCGGGTCGATATGTTTTTGGGGCACAAGGTTAGGTACCCAGTCTCCGTTGTAGTAGAGTACATCGGCGATAAACTGGCCCGAGCGCAGCAGGTACTGAGAACGCGCCACATAATCAAAAAACGGTCCTGATTTCCCCCACCAGGTTACATTTGGATTGAAGTGTGTACCGGCGCCATATTCGTAACCTGGCGCACCATCCTGCGGACGCTGTGAAGTACAAGTGTGGATCGCGATGCGGTTGATCCCCTCGCAGAAAGCACGGTCCAGCGATTGCTTCAAAGAACCGGGATAATCTGTCCAATGCCGCATAGATGTAAATGCCTCTGCCGAAGCCGTTTCCTTACCATAGATGTGTGATGCCGAAGCGACCATCTTACAGACTTTATTTTGTCCTGCGTCCAGCCTCGATACCCCATAAGATTTATCAGGTGTAATGGTACTTTCATCGGTATGGTTGTTGCCCAGCCAAAATTCGCCCATTGGAAAATCGCTGCGGCCCAGATTTTTCATGCCATCAAGAGAGATTGTTCCGGAGCGGCTTGGCCCTGCAGATTCGTTTTGCACGAACATACCTTCTTTGTGGCACAGGTCTGCAAAACGCTTGTAATGCTCATCCGCCATGCAGTCTCCGAGTGTTTTGCGGTAATCGTTCATAAAACGGTCAGAGATCTCCGCACTGCCGATCAGGTACCCCAAAAGTACAGGCAGGTATGGTGTGGGGTCATAACCCCGGTATTTTTTAAAGTGTGGGATTATCTTTTCCGTCCAGTTGGGGAAGCCGTCTTCGAAACTATCGTCACAGAAATATTTGGGCTTGTTGCCCACCTTAGCGGCCTCATTGATAAATAGTTTACCCAGATTTTCAAACTGTATATCCACCCCTTCCCGGTCATACCAGTCTACCGATAAACCGTCACCCTCGGGCTGGGCGATCATCAGCCTCGACCCCGTCATGCGGTGCCCGGTGCGGATGATCTTCCATTGTCCGGCAGGGACTTCCCAGTCCAGCTGTCCGTCTTTACCAACTTTGCTGCTGAGATCGATGACCTTGTTTACAGGGATGGGCTGATCAGCCGGGTCATTGTTCCACCAAGTGGATACAGGACCGGTAACATCTGTCGCACGGGCCCAGTTGCTGATGTCTTTATGGTTTGACTTGGCTGGAAGCAGCTCTGCCCGCTTTCCGCCAATGCGGCTGCCGTCCTGACCAACATAAGGAATGGCCACAATAGCGGTATCCCGGTAATCTAGCTGCTCCAAAGGAAGGTCTATATAGTCTTTAAAGCCCGGCGGGTTAAAAACCTTGTCGTAACCGACCCTATTGCCCGGCAACGGGAGTTTTCCGGAGAATTTCTGAGGACCGCTCAATGCCATTTCTGACTGCAGGTACCAGCGACCTGAGTTTTCCGGTTTGATCCAGGGGCCACCCATACACCATCCGGAACTCATATTGATGCCCACGCCAATATTGAGCCTTTTGGCTTCTTTCATCGCGTGACGGTATAATGCTTTCCATTCCTCAGAAAGAAATTTCGCACCCTGCGGGAAAGGCACACCACCTAAACCACCGGAAGAATTGACCAGCAACACTTCGCCCATGCCTTTTTTACGGAACTCTTCGAGATCGCGGGTGATGCCTTCCTCATCTACCAATCCATTGAACCACCACCAGTAGCAGGAGGATTTGCTGGAATCGGGCGGTGTGATGAAATTCTTTTCAAGATTGGTCGCTAAATGCTCATTTGTGACTGCGGGATCGAAAATCGCAGCAGCGCCATCAAGGCTGATTAGCGAAAGGTTGGCCGTAGCTAAACTGGTGATCTTTAGGAATTTTCTTCTTTGGATATGCATGCGATCTAAAGCTTAGTAAAGAATTGGTTAATAACTAAATGAATAACTTCCCGAACCAACTTTATAGATGGAATGGCCGTTTTCGTATTTGACAAACTGTACAGCGCCTGAAGCTGGAACCTTTTTCCCGGATTCATGTACAGTTTTATTGCCGGTGTTTGGAATATAAATCAATGCAGTCGTATTCACTGGAATTTTCACATCCAGATTAAAGGACTGATCCGTGGCCTTCCAGGAGGATCTGATCTGCCCATAAGGTGATTGATAACTACCCGAGGCCTGTGCGATATTGCCCACAATAGCGGGACGTATTTCCATATTCTTGAAGGCGATATCACCGGGAGCCTGACGGATACCGGCCAATCCGCTATAAAACCACTCCATCAGATGTCCCAGCATAAAATGGTTGTTGGATACAAATCCATAGGCCTGCCAGGACTCGGTCAGTGCCGTAGCGCCATGGTCAAGCTGCCAGCCATAGCCTGGAACATCCGAGCGGTTGTTCATGTCGAAGATTACGTCAGAACGCCCGGCCTCTTCCAATACCCTCAATACATACCGGTAACCGATATCGCCAGCAGACAAGGCATTATTGCGCCCTTTAATTTCTTTGACCAGGTTGTCCACGACGGCTTGTTTGTCACCCGGATCTACAAGCCCCAGATAAACCGACATGGCATTGGCAGTCTGACTGCCGGTTGAATATTGCTTAGTCTCTTTATTGAAAAAGGCGGTATTGTAAGAAGCCTTTACTTCATTGGCTTTGCGCAGGTATTTTTCCCTATCAGCCGTTTTATTGAGCACGGCAGCAACCTTGCTTAGAATGATCAGATCATAATAATAAATGGTAGTCGCCGTCACTTCTTTGGGTGTCAGCTGGGCTACCCCCGGCTTTTTAGGCCCGATATCAAACCAGTCGCCAAGGCCATGCGAAAGGATATTGCCTTTGGTCTTGCTATCCAGGTAAGCTATATATTTTTCCATCATGGCGTAGCTTTCTTTTAACACTTCTATATCACCATACCATTCATAAAGATACCAGGGTAGAATGACACCATTACTCCCCCACTCGGGAGAATCCCTGAAACCACCTGAAAACTGTACATATTCGGGCGCGATATCAGGAATAAGTCCGTTATCGGTTTGTGAAATGATCATATCTTTGACCACTTTGCGGCAAAGCGAAGCGATGTCATAATTATACCGGATAGATCCACCCATTAAATGTACTTCTTCCAGCCAGCCTAGTTTTTCGCGGTGCGGACAATCCGTAAAGACACTCATCATATTGCTACGCACAGCCCAGTCGATCAATGTGTGGGTTTTATTAAAAAGTTCATGGGTAGTAGAAAATGTCCCGGCTGATCTGGCTGCGTTACGCAGATGAAGACTCTTTAATTCGGTCAGTACGGGCAGATTATTCGGATTTGGCTGCCCCTGTGGCACAACACCTTCTACCTGAACGTACCGAAAGCCATAATAGGTAAACTGAGGCTGCCAGCTTTCCAGTGCCTCGCCTTTAAGGGTATAGTCAAAATAGTAAGGGCCGCCGCTGGCGGACTGGTTGACCGTACCATCTTCATTAAGCAATTCAGCAGGGATCATTCTTACGGTCATTCCCTTTTTTCCTTTAATGGACAGGCATGGAATTGCAGAGGCGTTCTGACCCAGATCGTATAACCAAATGCCTGGTTTGGGCTGGGTAATTTTCTTTGTCTGGAATTGTTCAAAAATCCTGAGGGGCTCCTGACTTTGCGCGGACACGATCGACGGGCCGGTGGTCAGGACCGGGGTTTTCCATTGCTCGTCGCTATATCCCGGCAGGTCCCAGCCTTTTTTCTCAAGGGTTGCATTATAATCTTCACCGCCATAAATGCTGCTAAAAGTGATGGGGCCTGCCGTGGTTTTCCAGCTTGCATCAGTCACTATATTCTCTTTGGTACCATCCGTGTATTCGATAAGCAGTCGGCCGATGACTTTGGGATAGCCAAAAGCAAGGGTCACTTTCCTGTAGCGTTCTCTGGGTGTATAGTAAAAGCCATTGCCCAATGATACGCCAAGGGCATTTTTACCTGGTTTGAGCTGGCTGGTCAGATCAAAGGTTACATACTGGGCCTGCTTATCGTATTTGGTCCATCCTGGGTCTAAAAAATGGTCACCTGCTTTTTTGCCATTTACATTGAGTTCGAAATGCCCCAGACCAGAGATGAACATGGTAGCTTGCTTAAGCGTTTTACTGAGTTTTACTTCTTTGCGGAACAGTGGTTGAACGGACTTTCCGGGCCCAAGTTTTGGGTCGCCACCCCCATGAATGCCGGGAATGATTTGCTTTTCCTGTGCCAGGGTATCGAAAGCAATCCATCTTGCGCCTTTCCAGTCTGCTGCCTCTGATAGCCCCATTTGCCAGAACGAAGTTTTGCTCCAGGCGGATGCATTCCCTTTATTGTCCCATACCTTTACCTTCCAATAATACTTTTTTGCGGCTTGCAGGGCCCTGCCAGTATATTCTATCTGGATAGAACGATCTGTATTCTGTTTTCCGGAATCCCAGATCGTGCCTTTGTTGGCGGCAAGATCAGCATGGTTTTCTGCTACAATAATATGATAAGCTGTTTGCACTGTATTACGGAGCGGCGCCCAGAGCGTCCAGCTCAGATAGACCTTTTGCTGATCTATGCCCATTGGATTTTCACTATTGTTGCATAGCAGATAGGTGACATTGAGCTTATCTTTCGGATTGGCTTTTTGGGTAGGCTGCGCAAAACAAGTCCCCGACAACAGCAATAAATAAAGGACAAAATAAACTGGCTTCATAAGCTTTAGATTAAGAAGATGGTCAGACTTCTGGGACCATGGGCACCCAGCACAAGGGATTGCTCTATATCGGCAGTTTTAGACGGACCAGCTATAAAAGTACCGTAATCGTATTCGCTGTCCGCTATCCTTTCATAGCCCTGATGCATCGTGGCTACGAGATCTTTTTTATTCAATACGACCCCCAGATGCTGGGTGATGAAAGGTAAAGCGCGCTGGGGAAGAAGTTCTTCTGTAATCCAGAGCGCACTGTTTTCGGCCACACCAAAATGAGCATTGAGCAATAAGAAGTCGACATCCTCAAAGGCATGCGGACTGCCGGACTGCAATTCTCCTAAAGGCACAAAATGTTCCGTTTCGGGAAGGGTAGAAATAACCCGTGACCCAGTGGAAAAATCCCGGTTGATGATCTGGCTGATCTCTTCCATATTGGCCGGTTCAAACACACGGCTACCGATCTGTACCGCTAGCCCCATAAACTTTTCCCGAAGGTCGTCATCTGCGACTGGGAAAACCGGATCGGCCGGAAGTGGCGTTAGTGCTCGCTGATTCTGTAATACGGATGCCAATATCTTATCTCTGCTGCTCATTCCTCTTAGCTTTTATTGTTTTTAACATACCATTCCCGGAAAGACTCTTTTGGAGGCGCAGGCATATCCCTGTTCTTAAACCAGGGATTCAGTGCGTTATTGACTGCAAATGGCGCGTAGCGCAGGACCAGGCGGCCGGCTTTTCCTGAGAAATTGAATATGGATGGAGAAGACAATACCGCACTCATACTTTTCATCGCTATAGTCTTGCCCGTTCCGACATGACCTGCCTGGACAATGACCTGGCGCCATTTGTACAGCTGTTCGTGGATGTTTATTTTGACCGGACAAACGTTGGTGCAAGAACCACAAAGGGTAGAAGCAAACGGAAGGTCTGCATGTTTTTTCATATCCAGGTTGGGCGACAATATGGAACCTATAGGCCCGGCAATCGTGGTATGGTAACTGTGGCCACCACTGCGGCGGTACACCGGACAAGTATTCATACAGGCACCGCAGCGGATACATTTCAGTCCATTTCTGAAATCCTCCCTACCGAGGTGTGTGCTCCGTCCATTGTCGACCAGGATGATATGCATCTGCTGCCCTTTCCTTGGCTTTTTAAAATGGCTGGAATAGGTGGTGATCGGTTGTCCGGTCGCACTGCGGGTCAGCAAGCGAAGAAATACACCCAGGTGTTTTCTTTGAGGGATCAGCTTTTCCAAGCCCATAGAGGCGATGTGTACATCGGCCAGGTGTGCGCCCATATCCGCATTGCCCTCATTGGTGCAGACCACAAACTCACCAGTTTCTGCTACGGCAAAATTGACGCCTGTTAGCGCCGCCCGTCGTGTAAGAAACACCTCGCGTAAATGCTGTCGGGCAGTTTCTGTCAGTACCTGGGGGTCAGACATTCCGGCTTCCGTACCCAGATGTTCGTGAAAGAGATCACCGATTTCTTCCTTTTTCTTGTGGATACACGGCAATACAATATGGCTTGGTGGTTCTTTGGCCAGCTGCACAATCCGCTCGCCCAGGTCAGAATCAATTACCTCGATACCATGTTCCTGCAAATAGTCGTTTAAGTGACATTCTTCAGTAAGCATGGATTTACTTTTGACCATACAGTCAATTTCATTAGCTTTTAGGATCGAACAAACGATCTCATTGTGTTCTTTAGCATCAGCCGCCCAATGCACCTGAACACCGTTGGCCAGCGCTTTCTCTTCAAATTGAATCAGATAGCGCTGCAGATCAGACAATACATTGTCTTTAATATCGGAGGCTGCCTGCCTCAAAGCTTCCCATTCGGGTAAGCCATGGGTGGCTTTATCTCTTTTCTCCCGGATAAACCACAGGGTTTCATCGTGCCAGTTTACCCGGTCTTCATCTTCATTAAACTTATCGGACAGGCCTGCGTGATCAATCATGGTTCAGTATTTCGGCTATATGTAAGACCTTTACCTGGTTTTTCTCTCTGTTCAGAATCCCTTCCATATGCATCAGGCAAGACATGTCTACGCCAGTGATGTATTCCGCCTTATGGTGCAGATGGTCCGCTACACGGTCTTTGCCCATCTTGACAGACACGGCCTCTTCAGTCACACAAAATGTACCGCCAAAGCCGCAGCATTCATCCTTTCGGTTGAGCGGAATGAGTTCGATTCCCTCTACCATAGCCAGTAAATGTTCTGGTTTGGAAAAATAAGGGGCCGTCAGTTCGGTCATCTGGGCGAGGTGCAAGCCCCGTTGTCCGTGACAGCTCTGATGCAGTCCCACTTTAAACGGGAACTTAGCAGGAAGCTTTTCCACCTTCAGCACATCGGTGAGGAACTCTACCAGTTCATAGATCTTGCCCCGGATTTCTTTGGCTTGTTGGGGCTGCTTACTGGAATGTAAATGATCTTTCACATGCAAAGTACAGCTTCCGGAGGGTGCTACGATATAATCGAATTCTGCAAAATTACTGGTAAAGAGCTCGTCGCAATCCCCCGTTAAATGGGCAAATCCTGAATTGGCCATGGGCTGTCCGCAGCAGGTTTGTTTCAACGGATAGACCACGTTGACACCAAGCTTTCTGAGCAACTGCAAAGTGGCAATCGCCGCGTTGGGATAAAACTGGTCTACATAACAGGGAATAAAAAGTCCGACGGTCATAGCAGTTTATGGTATTTAGCAAATTTGTACAACTTCAATGTTCAACAGGGCACCAAGCTTTTTTAGTTTAGTGCCGATATGGCCTATGCCCACTGCACAATGATGTGCAGGGCCATGCGTATTCCAGGTTTCGGTAAACTTCCTGGCACCCAGCGAAAACTTATAGCGGCTATTGGTGTTGCCGATCTCCAGGATAGGACCCGCCACAGATTCTGCTTCGGCCACAAGCAGCATCAGCTTGCCGTCAGCAGTTTCAACGACAGACAGCAAGGTTACCGGGCCGTTCTGAACCGACATTTCCACCGAAAGCCCTTTGCCTACTTTTCCATGGTACACCTGCAGGGGGCGGACCTTTATTTTGCCTTCGGCAATGGCGAGATGTCCGGGGCCATCATGTCCCATCAGTACCACATCGTCATTGAAATCCATGGCATAGTATTCTGTGAAGGAGCCTCCGGCATGAAAACTGTCCATGATCTTCATGGCCTGGGCATTCTTGATCTCGTATTCTCCCGCTACAGGCACGCCATCGGCAGTGAGTAAGGAATTACCGAGAATGACAGAACTCATGGTGTCTTCGTTCCATTCATTGCCTGTACCTTTATGATAATAGGCCATGGAGCCCAGGTTATACTTCTCGACTATCTTATCCAGAGCAATAGCCGTGCTGGCCGCCCGTTGAAGTTCTTGAGCAGAACAATCGTCCTGCACGTCAAAAGTTTCCTGAAAGACTGCGACCTTCTTCTCTATCTCTTCCGCGCTGATCTGCTGCCGCAATGCGGAAAGCTCATCCACCTCGATCACTTCAATATGACCACCAAAAACAGCACATTGCAAAGTGGTATCAGAATAGATGTCCAGCATACCGCTGTAGTAATTGCCCATCACGCCCATACGGTTGTGGTACATTATATTGGCCACATGGGCCGCAGCAATCCATTCTTCGATCTCCGTCCAGGCTATGGGATCGTTATTCAGCATTCCGGTCACCTGGAAAAAAGGAATATTGGCCCTCTTAAATACATTTGCGATTTCGGGAACCGGACATGCCGAACAATAGGCCAGCCATTCTCCGGTCATTTTGGTTCGGTCGGTCAGGCTATTAAACCATTTGTAATCAATCGCAGCCTCCGGGGCGAGATTGAGCACAATAACCGGAACTTTAGCCCTTTTTACCACGGGCAATACTGTAGAAGACAAGGCGTACGTGGTGACATATAAAAAGATCAGGTCTACATCCTGCTTCCTGAATTCATGACCAGCATCGTATGCTTTTTCTGTATTATCAATCAGGCCTAAGTTGACGATCTCCGCCCCAAAACTTTGCAAGCGACCTTCAACGGTTTCGAGATAGCCGTTCAGGCGGTCTTTTAGTCCATCAAACTGGCTCCAATATGCTTCGAGGCCAATTCCAAAAAGGCCAATCTTAAGGTTATAATTATTCATTTCGTTATACTGTGCAGCAATATGACCGGGTGGTATATCGCCTTAGGTGTAATTTATAGAGAATCTCTCAGGTTTAAATAAAAAGGTACTTGTATTTTTTCTGTAGTATTGTTCAGGATAAACTCTGCTGCCTGGGTACCCAGCTTCACAAAATCGGTAGAGATCGTGGTGATCCCGTTTAAGATGATCTGCTTAAGCGGAGTCTCATTATAAGAGATCACCCCCACATCCTGACCTACCTTTAGTTTCAGGTCAACCAGCCTTTTTACCAACTTGACCAGGTCATCTTCCATTAAAGAAATGTAGACTTCACCGGCATTGATATCTTCTTCATCAATATTATTGACTACTTTATGATTAAAGGCGTATTGCTGGCAAAAATGGTAAAAGCCGGTCAGAATTTCCTTTGGGTAATAGCTGCCTTTTGGAAAGATAATCTTAATGGTGTTGTATTTGTTCAGCCGGCTGAGCGCCTGTTCGAGTGCGGCATAAATATCATCCTTAAAATTCTCATAAGCCGCTGCATAATCTCCTGTGATTCCCGGAAGCAGTTTATCGAGGATGATCAGCTTTTCTTTAGGCAAATTATTGATGATTTCATGGGCGTTCTCCCCTCCTTCTATAAAATGCGGGATGATCACATAATGTGAATAATCATCCTTTTTACTCATCAGCAGTTTTTTAAACAGGGCAAAATCGTTGTTATAAATATAAAAATCCATCACCACGTTCTCACCGATCGCCCTGGTAAAAGCGTCATAGATCAGCTTTTTATGTACGCTGAGCTTATTAAAGAGCAGACAGATGTTGAGCGACCTGACGAAATCTGCATTCTGCACGAAATAACCCTTGCCCGGAACGGAATCTACAATGCCCAGTTTACGCAGATGACGGTATCCTTTTTCAGCAGTATCCCTGGACATTTCCAGTTTGAAGCTCAGCTCATTGATAGAGGGCAGTAAGCTGTTTTTTTTTAGCTTACCCGACTGTATTGCGGCAATGATCGCATTGGTGAGCTGCTGGTACTTCGGTGTAGAGGAATATTCATCTACCTGGATATGGTCGATCAGGTTTTCAGGTTTCATAGACTTCTTCATAAGGCCGGGTGCAGTGCCGAATAATAATTCAATTTGATGATATCCGTAGGCACCGGGTTTTCATTCCAGGAATGGTGCAGGGCCAGTGCGGTACCAATGGCTGTAGCCTGCGACACCGAAGAAGCATAGACCTCTATGTCTGGAAAGGCCGAGGCCAGCAGATGCATATAAATGGTGTTTTTACTAAAGCCACCATCTACAAAGAGCCGTTTTATATTGTCGTTAAGAATAAGCCTGGTCGAATAGATCTGTTGCCGCACCAGGTCAAGTATGAGCTGATGATAAGCTTCCGCAGCGGTCTCATATCTGCTGAGGTCACGTAAGCCAAAGACCGAAGTGGCAGCATAAGAAGTCACTGGCTGTTGAAGTGCAGGATCTTCGGTAATGAGTTTGTTTATAATTTCGGGATTGAACCGCAGGCTTTTAAACTGCTGGGCTGAAGTATTATAGTGTTTAACAATACGGTTCAGTTCCTGCTCATGCTCATTGCCGGCAAATAATCTGGATGCTTTGACCGCTTTCCCCTTGTAATGCATATAGCATAGACAATCCTGTTTTAGTTCTTCGGCTGTGAGCACACTTTGGTTGAACGGGTTCAAGCTGATGCACCAGGTACCGGTAGACAACAGGATAAAGGGTTCTGAAAAATTTGCGAGATATGGAATGAGGGCGGCTGAGCTGTCGTGCAGGCCAATCCCCACCAGTACAGGTTGGCCGTCCAGCGTGGTTGACATGCCCGAATCACCGGGCAACAACTCCCCGAACTTTTCTTCTATACCTTCTTTGGAGACCCAGTCATGGTATTGATTTTTAGAAAAATCCCATAAATTGGTATGGCATCCGATGCTAGTGATGTCTGCGGCAGCTTTCCGGGTCAACAGATAACTCAGGTATTGTGGTAAGTGCAATGCATATTTAACCTTTTTAAAGATCTCCGGCTGTTCATGTTTGAGCCGGTAGAGTTGCATTCCTGAGTTCAGGCTGCCCATTACAGGCGAGGCTGTAAGCTGGGACACCAGTTCCTCACCGCCATATTCTGTATAAAACTGTTCTTTTAAGGCTTCCGGATAAGGCTTCAAATAATTGTAAAGCGGCGTGAGGGGCTGTCCTTCAGCATCCAGGTATACGAAGCTGGCACCATAGGTCGAAAAATTGATCGCTTTAACGGCAAACTCTTTAAGATGCTGTACCTGATGGAGGGAGTCATACACCGATAAGCGCAGGCTATCCAGGTTTTCACAGGGATCACCGTCCTCGTCTACCGTCTCTATAAACCGCGCACTGCGTTCATAGACAATTTGATAGTCCTCGTCCAGCAGGAACAATTTTTTATTTGTCTTTCCAACATCAAATACGGCAATTACAGGTTTAGACATTTGCATAAATTTAAGAAAACTTTATTACAAACCAGTAGCCATTGTATTCTGACCGCGTGTTTTGACAAGTTCCGCCCTGCAGTTCAGACTTCTGTACAATTCTAATGGCGCTAATGCAGCGTTGGCCCGTAGCCTGGCTTCAGCCACTAAAGGACGCAGATCACTGCGGAAAACATTTTGCAGGATTTCCTGGCAGCGGGCGACATCGTTGTTCAGTCTTGCTTCATTTAATGCTTTTCTGTCTACCAATAATGCCTGTGCATAAGCGATCATAATGGCTTCTACTGATTGCAACAGATCTTCCAGGGGATCTTTCACATTGTGGGATGCATCAATCATCCAGCCGAGGCTGCTGCTGTGCTCCATACCGCGGGCATCCATACCTTCTACCAGTTCGTTAAAGATCAGGAACAATTGGTAAGGCTTAATGCTGCCAGCAGTCAGGTCATCATCTCCATATTTAGAATCGTTGAAGTGAAACCCACCCAATTTGCCTTCCATTAACAACAAGGCTACAATCTGCTCGATGTTTGCATTGGGCAAATGATGGCCCAGATCGACCAATGTAAAGGCTTTATTGCCTAGCTTATTTGCATATAGCAAAGACTGCCCCCAGTCGCCTACCGTAGTGGAGTAGAAATTAGGTTCAAAAGCTTTGTATTCTACAAAGACTTTCCAATCGTCCGGCAGGGCCGCATAGATCTGCTGAAGGCTTTCCAGTGTATTTTCAAAAGCATTGCGAAAATTAAGCTGTCCCGGGAAGCAGGATCCATCGGCCAACCATACGGTCAATGCCTTTGATCCCAACGATATCCCTTGCTTAATTACCTCAATATTGTGCTCAATGGCTTGCTGGCGCACTGCTTTGTTCACATGCTGCAACGAACCAAACTTATAGCTATGTAGCTGTCCGCTCTGATCCTGAAAGGTATTGGAATTCATGGCATCAAATTTCAGGTTGTACTGCTCGGCCAGGGATTTTAGCGCATCTGGATTTTGTGGGATATCCCATGGAATATGCAGGGATATCGCGCCACTTGATGCATTTAAAGCATGTAGCAAGCCTACGTCCTCAATCTTCTCCTCAATCACCCGCGGTTCACCACCTGTGATGGCGAAGCGCCCGAATCGGGTACCGCCAGTGCCCAATGCCCAGCTTGGGATAGCGATCTGGAAATCGGTCAGTTTCTTAATGACAGCTTCCGTATCCGCCCAATCTTCTTTTATGTTGTTGAACTTGCGCTGATGACCGCTTAAAAGTGCGTCGTTATGGTTCTGTATCTGGTTTTGCTCTAGTTTCATTGTATATTGGTTTATTTGTGAAGGCTTTCTATCTCACAAAAGCCATGGCGATGCCGCCATCCACATTTAATACATTTCCGGTTGATTTATGCAGTAGTCCGCCAACAAAGGCGAAACATGCGTTGGCAATATCATCCGGCAGGATAATCTCATTTAACAGGGTGCGCTTGGCATAATAGGCAGGTAATTCTGCTACGGTGATACCATAGGCTTTCGCACGGCCTTCGGCCCAGCCACCTGACCAGATGTTGCTGTCGCTGATGACGGCATCGGGGTTTACTACATTGACTCGGATGCCATCCGCACCAAGCTCTGCCGCGTTTAGACGGCTCAGATGCAGTTGTGCTGCTTTAGCACTTCCGTATCCCGCATTATTAGGCCCGCTAACCAGTGCATTCTTACTGACTATATTGATCACATCGCCACCTCTATCCTGCTTCTGCATCACTTTCGCAGCAGCCTGGGTGACAAAGAACTGCCCCTTTACCAATACGTCGTACAGCAGGTCCATGTCTTTTCCGGTATGGTCTGCAATGGATTTGGAGATGGACAAGCCGGCATTATTGACCACAATGTCTACGCCTCCGTAGGCCAGTGCCGCAATGTCAAATGCCGATTGGATCTGTTCTGCATTGGTTACATCAAGCACCGCTGTGGTGTAGGCATCTTTACCAAATTGTTGATTGAATTCAGTAGCGGCACCTTCCAGGCGTTCCGCATTCATATCGTTCAGGATCACAACCGCACCTTCTGACGCAAACTTTTTAGCGATGGCCTTGCCGATGCCTCCGGCACTGCCCGTAACGAGGGCGATCTTTCCGGTAAGTGGCTTCGGCTTTGGCATACGCTGTAGTTTGGCTTCTTCGAGCAACCAGTACTCGATATTGAACGCCTCTTGTCTCGGTAATGCAGTATATTCCGAAATCGCCTCTGCCCCTTTCATCACATTAATGGCATTCAGGTAAAATTCAGAAGCGACACGGGTGGTTTGTTTGTCTTTAGAAAAGGTAAACATTCCGATTCCAGGATATAGAATCACCACCGGATTGGTATCCCGGATGGCTGGACTATTGGCGTGCTTGCAGGTTTCGTAATAGTCGGTATACATCTGCCTGTAGGCCTCAAAAGCTGGCTCGAGAGATTGTCTTACTGCTTTATGATCGCTTAGATCGGCATTGATGTCCAGTTCTAATACCAGCGGACTGATCTTGGTGCGCAGGAAGTGGTCCGGGCAACTGGTTCCCAATGGTGCCAGACGGGCCAGGTCATTCGAGTTGATAAATTCCAATACGCGTGCATCATCGGTAAAGTGGCCGATCATGGATTGCTTATCAGAGCATAAGCCTCTCAATATCGGTGCTATAGCCGCAGCTTGCGATTTGCGTTGCTCAGGACTGGCACTTTCTATTTTGGCCCCGCCAAATACAGGTCCTTTTTTTCCATAATTATCTTCCAGGTAAGCCGCGCAAGTTTCGATCACCTCTAAAGTATTCAGATAACTTTCCAATGCCGTATCGCCCCAGGTAAACAAACCATGAGAGCCCAGCATGATGCCCCTGATACCAGGATTCTCATCCAGGCATTGACGCAATTGTAAGCCCAGGTCGAAACCCGGCTTCTGCCAGCCTACCCAACCTATGGCTCCGTTAAAAAGCTTTTCAGTGATGGCTTTACCGTCTTTTGCCGCAGCAATGGCAATGGCCGCATCCGGATGCAGGTGATCGATGTGCTTAAAGGGCAGAAAAGCATGCAGTGGCGTATCTATTGATGGCGCTTTAGAATCAAGGTCAAATATGCAATGATTGAAAAGTCCCACCATCTCATCTTCAAACTCAATCCCGCGATAGCGGGTTTTCAAATTGCGTAAGCGGTCTACATACAATGCAGCCAAACCGCTTTTTTTAAGCGTACCCAAATCACCACCAGAGCCCTTCACCCACATGACTTCCACTTCTTCACCCGTCACCGGATCTTTTTCCATCACCTTACAGGAGGTATTTCCCCCACCATAGTTGGTCAGGCGCAAATCAGCGCCCAGCAGGTTTGACCGGTAAATCAGGAGTGCAACCTCATCACCAGCGAGTTTAGCTGCTTCTTCCTCATCCCACAAATAACTTACGTGTTTATAATTACTTGATACTAAAGACATATCTATATTGATTTTTTATTTTAATGCATTGCCATATCCAACGATCAGAACCGAAAGGATAATTAATAATATACCAGCAACCACGGTAGCTAGTGTTTGTCGCTTTACGCCCTTCCATTCCTTCAATATCAACCCCCATGCATTGGCAATCAGGATAATGAACGCCATGTGCAAAATCCAGGAACTTGCCCCATTGCCCAGTTTACTCTCCCCCATTCCATAGAAAAAGAACTGCAGGAACCAGGTTGTACCCGCAAGTGCCGAGAAGAAGTAATTGGCGAGTAAAGGCTTTGAAGAATCTGTATAATTGCTAAAAGTTTTGTTGCGAAAATTCAGGATCATACACCAGATCAGGTTGGTGGTCAACCCGCCCCACATGATTAGTATATAGGTTACGTTGTTCTGGTAAAGGAATTCTCCTTCACCTACATGCGTACTTTTCCAGATTTCATTAGCCTGATCGGCCATGTCTTTTCCGGCATCAATACCAAAAGCAAAGCAAGCACTCAGAATACCTGAGATGATGGATACGATCAATCCAAGTCCGATCTTATATTCGGTATTGGACGGATCGGCTTTTCCTGCAGCAACCAGGTCTTTATCTTTCATCGAACCAGCCCGGCCACACACGATGATCCCGATGATGCAAACCAGCAATCCAACCAATACATACTGTCCCCATTGGCTGTTGATCATATCGGTCAGGCTGTCTTTGCCTGCTTTCGGATTAAAGTTGTAATAAAATGCAGGGATCAGGGCCCCGAATACCGAGCACAATCCGAGAATGATCGAACTGCCCAGCGAGACACCAAGATAGCGCACACCCAATCCGTAAGTCAAGCCACCTATTCCCCAAAGTACACCAAAGAAATAGGTGAGGAACAAGATATTGCCATTGGTAGCAGCAATGATCTCACCAAAACCCGGGATGGTCAGATATGCCGCGATCGGCGGCACAATCAACCAGGAGAATAAACCACCAACAATCCAATAGCTTTCCCAGGCCCAGCCCTTTACTTTTTTATAGGGTATATAAAAGCTGCCGGAGGCAAAGCCGCCGATAAAGTGAAAAAATAGTCCTAGGATTGCTTGCATGGTTTATGATTTATGATTTGGTGGTACAAAATTAGAAATGCTCAAATTTTAACTGTTATGCACTGTTATGAGATTCAGCACTTCTTTTTATTTGGTCATGATATATTCGAAATGATATACGCCTGAACCTACTTCGAAGCTTTCATTATTAGAATCATCTTTACGTTTTTTCAGGTATTTTAGAGTTTCTGCATTGGTGTTGCTTTCTGTTACTTTTGCCCCTACAGAGTTTGGCAATACCACTATCGCCTGGGTATTGGCCGGAATGGTCACATCCAGGATGAAACGGCCACTTTCTATCTTCCAGCTGGACTGAGCAGCACCATACAAGGTTTCCAGCTTGGCCGTTACACTTGTGAATTTACCACCTGGCGTAGGTGCGATCCTGATTTTCTTGTATCCTGGTTCAGCAATATTTAATCCGGCAGCTCTCTTATACATCCAGTCACCAATAGCACCGTAAGCATAGTGATTAAAGGAGTTCATAGAAGTCGTCTGGAAAGTGCCATCGGGCTTGATACCGTCCCATCGTTCCCAAATCGTCGTTGCACCCTGCTTTACAGGATACAGCCAGGACGGATAAGTCTCCTGGAACAATAGCTTGTATGCCACGTCATCGTAGCCGAAACGGCTTAATACATGACAGATATAAGGCGTACCCAGGAAGCCTGTCGTGATATGGTCTTTGTATGATTTAACATTTTCCGCCAATCTGGCTGCGGCCTGTGCGCGCTGGCTTTCCGGTAGCATATCAAAATTTAATGCAAGCACATAAGCTGTTTGCGAGCTGGAAACGAGTCTGCCTGATGGTGTGACATACTCCTTCATAAAGGCCTCTTTAATATTTTTAAGGAGGGCTGTGTATTTTGCCACGTCCTCTTTGTTGCCCAACACCTCTGCCGCATGGATTACATTCTGCGCAGAAGCAGCATAAAAGGTTTGCGCGATCAGGTGTTTATCTGTCAGCGCAGCTTTACCGTCCCTGTCGTCGGCCATGGTGTAGAATAGCCAGTCGCCATAGTGTGATCCATTGTTCCACAAGTGGTCTTTGGCTACACTGCTAATATAATCTACCCATTTTTTCATGCTCACGTATTGGTTGCGCAGCAATTCTTTATCACCATAAGCAGTATAATAGTCCCATGGAATGATCGTAGCAGCATCCGCCCATCCGGCAGAGCCATCATTGGCGCGTTTTAGTGTAATTGGAATTACGGCAGGTACCCTTCCATCTTCATACTGATCAGCTTTCAGGTCATTCAGCCATTTCTTAAAGAATGGGGCTACGTTCATATTGTACGCTGCCGTATTGAAAAATACCTGTGCATCACCTGTCCATCCCAGGCGCTCATCACGCTGCGGACAATCGGTTGGAATGTCTACAAAATTTCCTTTCTGTCCCCATTGTATGTTGTGCTGCAACTGGTTGATCAGCTTATCAGAAGATGTAAAAAAGCCGGTTGGCGGCATATCAGAATAGATGGCCACTGCGGTCAGGTTGCTGTTGTCCAACTTACCCGGATAAGTAATTTTGATGTATCTGAAGCCCTGAAAGGTAAAGCGCGGTTCCAACAGTTGATCCTCTCCATTTAGGGTGTAGGTATTTTCCTGAAGCGCAGCCCTGAGATTATCAGTATAAAAGTTACCTTGTTGATCCAGCACTTCTGCATGATTGATCTTGATCACTTCATCTTTCCTGCCTTTCACTTTGATCTGTACCCAGCCTACGAGGTTTTGGCCGAAATCTACGACCGTTTCACCTTTAGGGGTTTTGATAAACTTTACCGGTTTGAATTGCTCATGTCTGATCACTGCAGGCCCTTCCTGGGCCACTAGGTTGTCCAGCGGAGTCTCTATCACGCGTACACCTTTCCATTTACCGGTAGTTTTAGCAGTTACCGGCTTGTCCAGTCTCGAATCGAAGGTCTCCCCGTTATAAATGTCAGCACCCCTGATCGGACCATCAAATGAAGATTTCCAGCTTCCGTCAGAGTTGATTAACTGCTTTTTTCCGTCTGTTGTCACGATCTCCAATTGGTATAACAAGCCGACTTCCGTACCATACCAGTTGCGTTTTTTACTCCATTGCAAAAAGCCCCGGTACCAACCATCGCCGACCGCCACGACTGCGACATTATCTCCGGTGGTCAGCAAGCTGGTTACGTCATAAGTTTGGTACTGCAATCTTTTATGGTAACTCGTCCACCCCGGTTTCAGCAAATGGTTACTTATCTTTTTGCCATTGAGCTTTGCTTCATAGATACCATGTGAAGTGACGTACAAACGTGCCGATTTAATCGCGGAACCGACTGTAAAGGATTTGAAGAACGTCGGAACAGGGCCTACTTTACCGTCAGTAATTTCTTCTGCCTCGATCCATTTCGCAGTCCATTCACTGGTATTCAGCAAACCGGTCTCAAAATATTGGACTTCACTCCAGGCAGAGGTGTTCTTTTGATTGTCTACCACCCTCACTTGCCAGTAATAGCGCTGTCTGGACTGAATCGGACTGCCTTTATAGGCCACATGCACCGATTGATCACTTTCCACTTTTCCACTCTGCCAGACCAGGTTCCTGTTTTTGAGTAAGTCTTCCTGGGTTAAAGCTACCTTTAGCTCAAAACTCTTTTGTAAAATCTGACGGAGCTGGGTTTTTAGTTTCCAGCCGAACCGCAAATCCGTCGCATCGATACCAATTGGGTTGGTTTTGTAATTGACAGTTAGTTCCGCAACACCCAATTTTTGGGCAAAGGCAAAAACTGCAACAAACTGAAGTAAGAATAAGGCAACAATTTTTTTTAAATGCATGTGTGTTGTAAATTATTTAAATAAAAAAACAACCTAAATATACATCTAAACTGTTGGTACGAGCGCAGGGTGGCACAGCTTACTGAAAAACCCGGGCTTCACAATTTAATTTATATTCAGGTTGTTAAATATAGTTTATGCAAAACATCTAACTGTCCTGCACTATCATGGTTATCCTTTCAGTTTACCCATATACGGATCAGAGACACTTTCCTTACCGGTTTCTACGTGTCCGGCGTACCGTTTCTCAAAGACACTGTTGCCCTTCACTTTAATACTAAAGTCATACCAGCCAAAACTGTTTTTCAGATTAATCACAAGAATCTCCGCCGATGGTGTTTCAGAAATCTTATTTCTTTTTAGGATCTTCATGATCGGCATAGCCCCATAGGCATGATCGGTGATTTCCAGCGTCAGCCCTTCCTGCGCACTCAAATTGGTCAAATGTATGCTGATATTGCCTGTAGCTTTTCCGTTTACAATCTCATACTTACAATTGATCAGCAACTTTGGGTCCTGTGCATTGCCGGCAAACTCTCTGTAAAAACCATTAGGGCCATGTGCCTTTATGAAGTAATTTCCTTTGTCAAACTTGCTGAGCGGCCAGGCGGCATTTAATGTATCGCCCGCACTCACAGCATATCGCCAGTTTTTCAGTATTGTTGGTGCATATACGTTAAACGGACATCCGGCTGCGAGCTGTCCGAACAGCTTGTCGCCCGCTGTCATTTTCACCTCAAAACTTTTCCCACCTGCACCCAGATTGCCATCGAAATACAGCTCATAAGGCAGGGCACAGGATGTACGCACACCCTCTTCCTGCAAGTTTTGACTAAAGTCCTTATTCCTTACTTCCTTAAATCCCGATGGATCCTGTTTGAACTGCGCACTATAGATCTTTTCAATATACTTGTCTCGGTTCAGGAAAGGAAGATCCTCCAGCTTTTTGCCATCGAAAGGCTTGAAAGCTGAGGTCAGGTCCCCGCATATCGTACGCCGCCAGGTACTGATGTTTTCTTCACGGATATTTTTATTGAATTTCTTATTTATGAAACCTTCGAGAAACTGCAGGGAAGAAGTATGGTCAAACACTTCAGAGCATACCTGACCGCCCCTACTCCAGGGCGAGGCGATGATCATCGGCACCCTATAGCCCAAACCTATTGCGGCCTCACGAGCTTGTTTTTTAGAGATCCCTTTGGCCAGTTCATGGTTCATCCTGATAAATTCAGATTCTGTCTCTATGCCTTTCGAACAAGCACCGGTGTCTTTCTTGCTCAGATCGGGTGGCAGAAAAGGCGGGATATGATCGAAGTATCCATCGTTCTCATCATAGGTCACCACGAAGATGGTCTTCTTCCATACCTCCGGGTTCTTGGTCAGGATATCCAGGATTTCTGATACATACCAGGAGCCATACCAGGGCGCACTTGGATGGTCAGAGTAGTTCTGGGGCGGTGTCAGCCAGGATACAGTAGAAAGCTTTCCTTCATTGACATCCTTTCTGAACTGATAAAACAAGTCTCCTTTCGGCACGGTCACTTTCCTTTGCACCTGACCACCGTTGTAATCCAGCTGGTCGAGCTGATTGTGATTTGGGTCGAGCACATTCTTAGTAAAGGCCTTTTGATGCAGGTTTTTGTCTTGCTGGCTTAGCTTATTGAAGCTGTGTTCATTCCACATCTGCAGGTCATGCTCAGCGGTTGCCAGTACTTCCTTTTTTATAGTTAGATCCTTATTCAGCTTGCTGAAGGCAGCGCTGGCCGGGGCCGCTTCTCCCAGTTTCCTGTTGATCACCGCTATTTCGCTATGGAGCTTATCGGCCTGTACCTTCAGTCCCTTCACATACCTGGCAGAGAATTTTACATTATATTTTTCAAACCATTCCAGTGGATTACAGCCGAAGTTGGCCAGCCATGAACGTTCTTCACCAATGTAGCCACCGCCCGACGACAAGTCATTCTGGTACACACGCCATGAAATATTATTTTCCTCCAGGCGCTCCGGAAAAGTTTTGTACGTTTCCTCACCTGGCTTTAGATCGTTGCGGATGTGTCCAAATCCGGTCTTCGCATTGCGGATCGTACCTGTCCAAAAGAACAGCCTGTTTGGCCAGGTGCTGGTCATCGCAGAACAAAAGCTCTGGTCGCATACCGTAAAGGCATCTGCCATCGCATAGTTAAAAGGCAGGTCTTCCCTGTTATAATAGCCAAGGGTAAGCGGCATATGCTTATATTTCGGATCACGGGGTGATTTGGCCTTTAGCCATTGATCGTATTCGCCGTTGTTATTGGCATCTACCTGATCTGTCCGACTATGTGGCAGGCTGCCCATCCAGGTTACTTTCGTATCGTTCAGATTGAGGCGGAACGGCGAATAGGTTTTGCCGGCAGCATCTGTCTGACACCAAACCGGGTAGCCATTGGCCAGTTTAAAAGCCCTGGGGTCATTAAAACCACGCACCCCTCTAAGGGCACCAAAGCAGTGGTCAAAAGAACGGTTTTCCTGCATCAGGAAGACCACATGTTCTGCATCCAGATAGGTACTTCCAGGTGCGGGGTTGATGGCCATCGCCCGCTGGATAGACTCCGGCAGGAAATTGGACAATCCCGCTGCGCCCGACAGAAGCATTGATTTTTTAATAAATTCTCTTCTTGTATTCATTTGTGTGTCTATGGGTTGGTTAGCCCGAATTAAGGTTTCTGTTGTTAAATGTATATGATAATACTGTTAATTCCATTTTCCTAACAGGACTGTTACGGTTTAAATTGACACTATAGGTCAGCTGACGCCGATTGTCGGTTTCATAGATACAAAAAAGACAGATTGGTTTAATTCTGTTTCAGTACCTTTCTGAAAACCTTTTCAAAGGCATCGGCATAATGCACAAGACCCAAATCACTAGGGTGTCCATAATCGGCAGTATCCTCCATTCCCATATTCATTTCTTCAGCAGTAAGCAGGTAAATCTTCTTTACTCCCTCTTTCTGAAGTGTTGTAAATACATCCTTTAAGACCATATTCTGCTCCGCAATCTTCTCTCCCCTGTCTTTATCAAGGCGGTTGTTGTTAAAGGCCCCAAATTCAGGCAGTACAATTGGGATCCCAGGGCGCTTCGCCTGAAGATATTTTACAGCCCAGATGTACCTGCGCTTCACTTCTTCTTTAGGATAGTTTTTTCGGTCCATCATGTTGCCCAGGCAATCCAGGACGTAGATTTTAGGATCAAGCTCCCCGAAGAGTTCAATCATTTCCTTATCGAGGGTCCCGTTGCCCGAAAACCCCAGATTGATCATCGGACGATTTAATCTCCTACCCACAATAGCCGGCCAGGCCATGCCCGGGCGCGAAGCGCATGCTCCCTGGGTGATAGAAGTACCATAAATGGCAATTGGTTTTTCTTTCCCCGGGGATAGCGGTTCAAATTGTTCCGCCTTAGGAACGCCTATCTTCAGCCAGTCAACCGTATTGTATATCGGTAGATATAGATAATACTCGCGCCCGTTTTTATATGCAGGATCAGCTTTACTTACAGTAAACACATAGGTGATGGTGTCTCCGGGTTTCGTCCCGAACTTATATATTCCAGGTGCCCAGCTCCAGCTTCCATCAAATCCAGGTGAGTATAAATCCAACCCGCTCACGCCGGTGGTGGAGAAATGCGGCATATTGAGACGTCCTTTTACGGTATACTTTACAGTGAAAGTCTGAGCGGTGGTTTTAAAACGAATGATTAAGCCTGTAGCGTTACGCGACAAGTCCCATACTGATTTACGAACAGACTTTTCTGCCCTTGCAGGCAAACGGTTATAAGGTTCTTTGACTTCTGTGGGCCAACCCTGCCCTTCGACCACGGGAAGGTTATTTGCCGCGGGATCCCACCAGGTCAAAGAATCTGCAGATTGTGCAAAACCGGTTATAATGCTGCTCAGAAATATCAATAGAAAAAACAGGAGTGACTTCATGGTCTTATTTGTTATTAATCCCATAAAGCTACAGATATTGTTTTTTACTTTCCTATCCTAAGCCTCAGATTCAGTTCGAAGTTTCCATTGCTGTAGCCGTTCAGGGCTGAGGTCTGGGTAGTGTACAGCCCGCTGATCAGGTATTTCCTTTGCAGGTTCAGCCCGATGCCTACGGTGCCGCTCTGGGTGCTGTGATATAGACCGCTGAGCAGCACCTGCTGATCTGCAAAGCTCAGCTCTGCACCCGCATCCCAGATGTTGTCAAAACCCTGCACCCCGCGGTAAGCCACTTTAGGCTCTACCTCCATACCCAGCTGACCGGGACTCAATGGAA